>ENA-OWPB01000267-OWPB01000267.1-human-gut-metagenome-genome-assembly--contig:-NODE-267-length-71693-cov-13.775050_pt1 | contig 71693 bp, 82 predicted proteins | sample MGYA00248260_ERZ651838 | MGnify/ENA primary metagenome ERZ651838 (study PRJEB26924, sample SAMEA4378304) | human gut metagenome | biome: human gut; feature: human-associated habitat; material: faeces... | reverse complement strand
ACTCAATCATGGATTTTAAAAGCGCATGGGAGAAGTATATCACAAAATGTGACCATACAACTTATACAAAACGAGCTATCAGAAGAAGCGAATCCGGAACCGAAGCCCTGTCATTCAGGGGTCTTAAGGGCATGCCTAAGTTTCACGCAAAAGTGAGGGGTTATAATTCGTATCGCACCGTTGCGCAGTATCCAAATGAATCAAATACAATCAAGAATGCGACAGTAAGACTTGCTGGCGATGTTTTGTATGTACCTAAAATGAAGAAAGGAATGAAGCTGATTATCCACCGAAGCCTTCCAGAAAACGCACATATCTGTAATGTTACATTAAGCCTTGATACTGATGGCCATTTCTACGCGAGCATTGCTTTCAGCTATGTAATGCAGATGGAAATGGATTTGCGAAACCTTGCTATAACTGGCGGAACGCTTCCGGAAAATCTTACATTTCTTGGATTAGATTACTCTCAGAATGATTTCTATGTCGATAGTGATGGTAAGAAAGCCAATTACCCACACTATTACAGAAAATCAGAAGAGAAACTTGGTAAGCTTCAGGCGCGTTTGGTAAAGAAGCAAAATGGCAGCAGTAATTACAAAAAACTGCAGGCTAAGATTCAGAAGCTCCACGCTAAGATTAAGAATCAGCGCAATGACTTTCTGCAACAGGAAAGCACCAGGCTTGTAAGAAAATATGATGTGATTGCTGTTGAAGACATTGACCTTCGGGCAATGGGTGGAGCATTAAAGCTTGGTAAGAACCTGCATGATAATGGTTTTGGAATGTTCAGAACTATGCTTGCCTATAAACTCGAGCAAAAAGGTTCATGCCTTGTTAAAGTTGACCGATGGTTTGCTTCTACTAAAACATGCAGTCATTGCGGACATGTTCAGAAAGTCAGTCTTGATGAACGTACATATGTTTGTGAAGAATGCGGGTTCACTATCGACAGAGACTGGAATGCTGCAATCAACATCAGAGAAGAAGGAAAACGTGTTTTCTTAAACTATTTCAAAACATTAATTGAAGAAAAACAGGCCGCGGCCTGATTACCTATATATCGAACCCAACCGGTGGAACACCGGGGCTTGCCTGTGCAACATTGACAGGAAAAAAGATGGTCTTTGACCAGAAGCCCACACTTCAGCGTGAGCAAGTGGCGGGTAGTTCACGAATATGTAACCGGTAAAAAAAGTGCTGGCAGAGTGAAAGTGTTGACATTTTAGAGATTATGACATATAATATAAGCATAGAAAAAGCGGTGCGTCTCCACCAATTTAAGCGAGAACTGAAAAAAGCGGTGCGTCTCTACCAGTTGAAAAACAAAACGAGAACCTAAAAAAGCGGTGCGTCTCCACCAGTTGAAAACAAAGCGAGAACCTAAAAAAGCAAAGAGATGACGTAGTGTCATCTCTTTTTACATATAGAGGAAAAAATGGATATATACAACATAAAGGATACATATATAGAATTTATAAGGACTTATGACAATCGGGTTGCAGATAATAAAAATGAATCACGCCCATATATTGGCATCATATTACTGATTGGCAATATTAAATATTACGCCCCTTTCACTTCGCCAAAGCCTAAACATAGAAGAATGCATAACGATAAAGATTTTCGTAAAATTGATGGTGGACGGCTTGGAGCAATCAATTTCAATAACATGATTCCAGTTCCTGATGAGGCAATTATTCCATTATGCATCAGAAACGAGCAAAATCCACAATATAGAAGACTTTTACAGAACCAATACAATGCGATACTATCAGATTGGGAGTCAATACAGAATACTGCCGAAACATTACACTCATTGCTCTTTATGCCTGAGACTGAACTGTCACGAAGAGACAGAAGTATTAAAGCCCGTTGTTGTAATCTTCCATTGCTAGAGTCTGTTTATAATAACTGGCAGCCTTAACGCATAAATTTAACCGCATGATGTAACTTTCATGCGGTTTTTCTGCATACTGATATTGCAGCCGGACGATGCGGCCTTGTACAGAAAAACGAGCGAAGCGAGTTTTTCGTAGGGTGCAGGGCGATTGCCCTGCCGGGGTGCGGGTTGCTGCGTGCCAGTGACAACTCGCCGGACTCTTCCGGACTCGTTGCCAAATGTACATTGGCACGCGTTTAGCAACGGTTCACAGCATCCGGTGGATGCTGGTTTTGAACCGACCGAAGCGGAGCGAAGACGGAGCGGAAGCGGAGACCAGCGCCCCGCATAATCTCCGCATACCATACAGCCCGCAACATCTTCCCGGCAGAAGGAGACCTTGATGAATAACATATTGTCAGAAAAAGAATATCAAAAATACATACTAAAAAAACTTGCTGCCAGCGGCTACGAAGTCCAGCCGGCAGACCACTACGACAGGCTTTTTGCTGTCAGCCGCCAGGAATTGATGCGGTTTTTGGAAACTACACAGCCGGATGAGATGGAAAGCCTTAAAAAAATATATAAAGAAAAGACAGAAGAAGTGATTGTGTCGGCTATCAATGCGGAAGAGACAAAGAAACGCGGCAGCAGGCTTGACGTCCTGAAACATGGCGTGGAGATTGCCAATGTACCGCTGAAACTGATGTATGCAAAGCCGGCTACAACATATAATAAAGAACTCAATAAACTGTATAACGAAAACATCTTTTCTGCATCAGAAGAGGTGTGGGCGTCGGACGAAGAAAGAATTGACCTGGTCGTGTTCCTGAACGGCCTTGCGATTATGGCGTTTGAATTAAAATGCAACGCAGCCGGCCAGAACTACGAGAACGCGATTCTGCAGTATAGAACAGAGCGAAATCCGAAGACAAGGCTTTTCAGATTCAAAGCCGGCGTCCTGGTGTCCTTCGCGATGGATTTGGAAGAAGTGTATATGACAACCAAGCTTGATGGAGAGGCCACATTTTTCCTGCCGTTCAACATGGGAAAGGGAGAAGGTATTAATACCGGTGCCGGAAACCCTATCTTAAAAGACGAGTACAGCGTCCACTATATGTGGGATAACATCCTTCAAAAAGACTCCGTGCTTGAAATCATCAGCAAATTCATGTTTATTGAAGTAAAAGAGAAAAAAGAAGACGAAAAAAGAGCAGCAAAAGAAGGCAGAACGCCGAGAAAGAAGATTTCAGAAACGGTCATCTTCCCGAGATTCCACCAGCTGGACGTTATCCGTAAAGTACTTGACGATGTGATGACAAACAAGAGCAGCCAGAACTACCTGCTGCAGCATTCTGCCGGCTCCGGAAAGACAAATGAGATTGCCTGGCTGTCATACCGCCTGGCGTCACTGCATGATGATAACAATAAAATCATCTTTGACAGTATCATCATCTGTACTGACAGGGTAGTAGTAGACCGCCAGCTGCAGCAGGCTGTGCTTTCATTAGAGCATAAATCCGGGTTCATCCGCGTTATGGATGAAAAATGCACATCTGCAGACCTTGGCCGGGCGCTGGAAGGTAATACGAAGATTGTTGTGACAACTATCCAGAAGTTCCCGTATATTGTGGGTAATGTAAAGGCGCTGAGAGATAAACATTTTGCTGTTATTATTGACGAAGCACATTCATCAACTGCCGGTAAAAACATGAAGGCCGTGACCGATGTTTTGAGGGAAGGCGAAGAGGTAGATGCTGAAGACATCCTGGCAAAAGAAGTAAGCAAAAACGGCAAGCCGGAAAACGTGTCAGTGTTTGCATTTACCGCTACGCCGAAACCGACAACGCTTAAACTGTTTGGAAGAACCAATACAAAGGGCAGAAATGAGGCATTCCACCTGTATTCCATGAAGCAGGCGATAGAAGAAGGTTTCATCCTGAATGTCCTGGAAAATTACACAACATATGACACATACTTCCAGTTGAACAAAGAGATTAAAGAAGACCCGGAATATCAGACCAATAAGGCAAAACGCCAGATTGCAAGGTTTATTGACCTGCATGAGACTAATATCATGCAGCGTGTGGAAATTATAATTGAACATTTCCGTACAACCGTAATGACTGAACTGGATGGACAGGCGAAAGCAATGGTCATCACCGCATCACGAGAAGCGGCAGTCAAATACAGACAGGGCTTTGAAGACTATGTGAAGAGAAAAGGCTATACAGACATTCACGCCCTGGTTGCATTCTCCGGAAAGGTAAAACTGGAAGACAAAGAGTATACAGAACCGGGAATGAACGGCTTTGCAGAAAAGAAACTGCCGGCTGAGTTTGACTCTGACAACTACAACGTACTTATCGTTGCTGATAAATATCAGACAGGCTTTGACCAGAAGAAGCTCTGTGCCATGTACATCTTAAAGAAACTGCATGATGTATCAACCATCCAGACGCTGTCACGCCTTAACCGTATCTGCCCGCCGTATGACAAACATACTTTCATTCTTGACTTTGTAAACAACTATGACGACATCATCAAGGACTTTTCCAAGTTCTACACTGTCACAGAGTTATCCAACTCAATAACTCCGTCCGCAATGTATGATATTGAGACAAAACTGGACGGTTATTATGTGATTGACCCGGATGACGTGGACAAATTTAATGACTTACTGTATTCCGGTGATATATCTGCAAAAGCAAAGAAAAATATGACATACCTGCTGCAGAAGACCAAAAAAGCAATTGAAAGCCATCCGACAGAAGAACGCAATGAAATCATCCTGACAGTTAAACACTTTGTAAGGTTCTACGAATTCCTGATTCAGGCTTCTTGTTTTGAGGACAAAGAGCTTCATAAGAAATATAATTTCTTAAACTATCTGAAGTCATATTTAAAGATGGGCGGCTCCGGCGGCGGCTTCAACCTGGCCGGCAAGATAAAGGCTTCCGGTTTTGTACAGAAGAAAAAAGAAGAACATAAAACAGACACTATAAAATCGGACCCGGTCGTAAAGCTGCCGACCGCAGAGCAGATTGCCCTGACGCCGCAAAAGACCGAAAAACTCTCTCAAATCATCGCTGAAATCAACAGCAAAACGGGTAAGTCGTACGACAATGACGTTGCAGTGAAGGCGATGCTGCAGATTAAAGATATCATGATGAAGTCAGAAGAACTAAAAGCAAGCGCCAAAAATAATACGGAAAAAGACTTTGAATTTGCTTATTTTGACAACATTGACGATGCTTTGATTGAGGGGCTGAACCAAAACCAGGATTTCTTCTCTCTGCTACTTGGAAATGATGAGATTAAGAAAGAAGTGCTTGGCATCTTTGCGGAGGAAATTTACAGGGGGCTGAGAGTGGGAGAGTAGAAAAGACTGCCTGCAGCAGATGCTTGCGTAATGGCGAAAGATTTGGATTGGAGACGGGAGAAGAAAACAAAAAAACAAGCGATAAAAGCAAGCGATAAAAACAAGCGAAGAAAATAAGCGATAAAAAAGAAAGGAAAAATAATGCCATGAAAAAATTTAATGTATCGCACAACACTTACAAAAACTTTAAAGAGATTGAAAAATTGCCGGAAATCGGTGATAACTATGACGGCCGAAAGGTAATTGCAATTAATGAAATCGGGATGGACTGCGAACAGCCGTTTGACGACAATTTTAATTACGATTTGTATGAGATTGTATGTGAGGATGAGGATGTGAATACCGTGGAATGGTATGTGTGTGTAAGAAAGGACGTATAAGACATTGCTTTTGATAAGTAGTATAGGGGCGTGAGTTCACATCTCGCGCCCTAAAAAATTGCAACAATACACAAGAATTTCTTTACTTTTATTTTTTGATGATATTTTTCATATTAAGATTGAACAATTATTACTGATAAATAAGAAAGGAAGATTATTATGATGAATTTTGATGATTTAAGATTAATTGATAAAAAGAAGATTGTTTTTATGCCAAGCAATCTTAGATGCAAGTTTTCAGAAATCCTTGCTGAAAAGAGACCTGATATTGAACAGGAATCTATTGGCAGAATGTCCATCACTCCAGGAAGTAAAGTTTATTTACAGAGAGCCGATTTTTATGAAAAACATAAAGACTTATTTTCTGATTCAATATACGAGAAAGATTATCCTGTGGAGAGATATGAAGCTTTCATTTCAAAAATAGAACCAAAGCAAATATTTGAGAAGCTGAAATATTTCTATCTTGGAAAAGAAGACGAAGAGTTTCTGGAATGGGATAAAAAATCATCTCAGCCTTGCTTAACAAAAATTTCAGAAGAAGACGATGATGTAGTGGTGCTTCCATTAGATTGTACAAAATTTGCTACAGTAGGTGACTTTGAGACTCTCGAAAAACTTAATTCACTAATGGATAAAAAAGGATTAACTGAAGCTGATATTGAGTTGATTTTTTCTGCAATCAAACAAAAAGATTCAACAGGACGCAATTAAACGCGTCCTTTTTTTATTTTTTTTGACAATAATATTTTTCTGCATTTTTAAAAGTATAAAAAAGAAAAAAAGAAGGTGATAAAAATGTACAAAACATCGCCAATTAATAAAAATAAGGTACTAAGCGGATTGCAGAATTTCACATTTGATGAAATTGAGAATTATAGAACTCATGTATTCGAGAAGCATTCTGTGATGGATGATACCAAAAATTTAGACTTAGTTTTACGTGGAAAGAAACAGGCACAAAGTTGTTTTATTGCAGACATTAATAATCCAGGTGATACTAACGCAAATGTTAAATATGCAAAGGAAATTATTAGTAATGCTATAATGGATAATAGCAGTAAAGTCGTTAATTGGTTGGATGGCTCAGATAACGGAGACACATTTGAATTATCATATGACGCATGTCAAATTGTAGGTGTTGGTTTCTTCAATAATAATAAAAACTTGATAAAAGAATACTCTTCGAATAATGTCATGGTTATACTTGAACGAAATGACGCAATGAAGTATGGCTTCAATGTACTTACTGCATACCCAGTAACTAATAAAGGAGAAAGAGAAAGAACCGAAAAACGTCTTGACGAAATTGCAGTAGAAACAAATGCATATAAATGTTCAGATAATGTTGAAAAAGCATACCTAATATACAGAACTGACCCAGCCAGTAAGTTTGAGATTAATTGTAAAGAAGACAGAACTACAGGAAATTCTACAATTTCTGTAACATTGAAATCAAAAAATCCAAACATTATTAGCAAAATACGAATATCTGATAATCAATATTCTTTAACGACATATCGAAAGGAATACAATGGAATATCATCAAATCCATCGTTAAGGCCAATAGAAACTAAGTATACACGATTATCAAGTGAAAATGGACGTATATCTTTAGTTGCAAATCTGCATAAGGAAGAAGTCTTTAAACAACTTAAAGAGTCATTGCCGATTGTTGCGCGAGACGTTCAATATATTTATGACCTTATAAAAACAAATGGAGAAGCACGAAGGAATGTTTTAGAGGCAGAGCTGAAAAATGATATGGAAAAATGAAATTTAGCACCAGCTTAAAGTAGCTGGTGCTAAATTTAATCCCGGTAACAGTCTGTTTTTGCTGGTTCACGGAAGGAAAGAGTTGGAGGTTGCCGGATTTATCTGTGCGGAGCAGTCAGTATCAATATTTCCGCCAGACCTTCAGCAAATCGCCAGCGGTAAATCCATCCAATTCCAAATCGTAGTCTTTCAGCATTTGTTTTACAAATTTTGTATCAAACTTATCATCCGGCCCCCCCCATGAACGCTTGCATTCAATCTCAAGACAGTACTGTCTCATAGTATCAACAAAGCCTTTGTGGTGCCTCATCCAGTCTTTTATCAGTTTTTCTTTTGCTTTCTTTGCCGCATCCTTACTTCTGTCCATCGTCTTGTAATTCCATGCGGCCATTGCCTTCTGTTTGGTTTTGTACCCGTATCCCTGAGCATTGTCCAGAACCTCCCCGGTATCCACATCTACCACCACAAACTTCCATTCATACGGCTTTGACAGCGATTCTGATTTAACCACCCTAACATTTCTTTTTCCTGTACTTCCCCTGCTCTGGTCTATTTGTTCCTCTCACTTTGGACTTAATTCTTCTTCAGCCTCACGGATTGCTTCTTCAATATCCGTTTCCATTGCTTTTCCTGGCATTTCTTTTCCTCCTTTTTTGTTGTTTTTTTGTTCTCTTTTTTCTTATATTTAATATGCCGGATTTTTTTGAATGTTTTTGTCAAAAACATATTTTTTTGAAAATATTTCGCATATTAGATATACAGGCATAAAGCTGAGTTTTTAGCAGGAGGATAGACCAATGTATAATACGGTTGACGTAAATGACAGTTGAAAACAGTTGAAAATGGAACTAAAAAATAGAGCTATATTTACAGGCGCATTGATGCTGTTTACGGGAATGCAAGTATTTTCGGGTATCCGACCTGTTGATGCAGCTGAGACGCAATCTGCGGGCGTTTATGTGTTTAAGGACGCAAAGAAGGACGGTACCGTTACATTTACTAAAAAATGGAAAGACAACAAAGATAACGACGAAAGACAGATTCCTGATATAGAAATCAGCACTACAAAACCGGAAGGAATGATTGTTAAATATAAAGTAACATTTCACGGTAACGGACTGGCTTTTGATGACGGGACGACAGAAAACGAAATGACGTATACAGAAAATGGGCAGATTCTTGATGGACAGTATAAAATGCCAAGTGGAACAAACGTATGCTGGTATACAGATACTTCATACAACAACAGAGTAGTAGTGGCTAATGATGGAACACTGAATACTGAAATAACAAGAAACATTGATTTATATGCAAAAGAAGCGACATTTGTTCTGCAAAATGGAGACGATTTTAATTCATTGATTCCAGATGAAGCAACGGTTGTTTATTTTACAGATGAAATAATGCCAGAAACAGCAAGCCTGATTAATGTTGACGATGACGGTGATTGCGGCGTTGTGGCATGGATGGATGGAACTGTTATGAAAGTCTCATCGCAAATCAGTGATGTCAACGTGATTGCAAATCAAAATTGCAAAAATATGTTCAACAAAAAAATAAATCTTTCAGAAGTATATTTTGATAATATAGACACATCAAATACGACAAATATGCAGTCAATGTTTTATGGGTGCAGTGGATTACAAAAATTGGATTTGGCGTCATTTAATACATCAAAAGTAATTTATATGAACAGCGCTTTTGCAAATTGTAATCAATTAAAACAAGTAAACGTAAAGAGTTTTAACACATCAAGCGTGACCAATATGAACAGTATGTTTTCCGGATGCGAAAACCTTGAGAAAAACGTTAAGAATATTGGATATATGTTTGTGTCATGTAAAAAACTTGCAAATATAGACTTGTCCAGCTTTAACACAAGCAATGTAATCAATATGGATAATATATTCCAGAGATGTAGTGGACTGAAATCTGTAAACATTGAAGGATGGGATACCTCAAGAGCTACATCCATGCAATGTATGTTCTCTGAATGTGGTAGCTTAACAGAAGTGGACTTATCTCGTTTTAATACATCTAATGTCGTAAATATGCGAAGGATGTTCCATAGATGTGGAAAACTTGTAAGTATTGATGTAAGTAATTTTGATACCGCCAAAGTAACAAACATGGAAGCTATGTTCTATAGCTGCAGCAATTTGCTCCAATTAGATATCAGCCATTTTAACACCAGTAAAGTAACAAATATGAGCATGATGTTCTTATCATGTTCAAAGCTGACCACGCTTAGCGTGAAGAACTTTAATACAGCATTGGTTACAGACATGTCTCATATGTTCTCATCCTGCCAGATGTTGACAGATTTGGATACTTCGTCATTTGATACATCAAGAGTCAAGAATATGCAGCAGATGTTCTATGATTGCAATAAACTTGTTAATTTAAATATGTCTTCATTTGATACGTCAAATGTAACAAATATGAACAAAATGTGGTATAACTGCAGAAGTCTGACACGATTGGATTTATCAAACTTTGATACTTCAAAGGTAACCGGAATGGATTATAATTTTTATGCCTGTCATGGTATGAATACACTAATCCTTGGAGAAAAATTTGCTTTTGTTGGAAGTACATATTCAATCCCATTGAGCAGCTGGAGAAATTCAAGCGGAGAAACATTTGACTCTGATGGGACAATGAGTAATATTCCAAGTAACGTAGCTGATGTTTATTCGAAAATGTAAGAAGATGGTCTTAATGTTAAGGCCGTCTTTTTTGTTCTGCGTTGTGGTCGGCATATTGGTAAAATTTCCGGCATTAAATATTCAGTCGAATATATCGCTGAATATGTAGTACCGTTTGTATCCATGTCGGCTTCTGATATGTCTGCTGCCGCATATTCTCTTGCTTAATCTCCGTGCTTTGCCCGGAGATTTTTTTTGTGTAGAAAAAAAATAAAAAAATTGTAAAAAACATTACAAAAAATAAAAAATCCTGCATATTAGATAGGTAAGAGATAAAGCCTGCGGAGCAGGAGCGGTAACAGCCGTCCTGCACCAGCGTATGCTAGCGTATCGCTGGAAATATGGGTGTTACCGAAACGCGGATACTTAAGTTCTCTTCATGCTTTGCAGCGAGAAATTTCCGGCCAGGTTGGGGGTGAGGCTGGAAGCCGGCATAGCCGCCGCAGGTAATGGCGGATTGCACACTGGGCTTCGTGTAGCCGGGGCTGCAAAAAAAATATTTTATTTTTTTTCAAAAAACGTTACACTTTTTAAAAAATTAAGCATACTATATATGTAAGCGTTGATGGAAGCTGATTCTGGCTTCTTAACGTTGGTGAAAATTTCGGCTTTTAGCAGACTTGGCATTTGTGCCGGTTTAAGGCGGTTACTTCAAATTTTATTGGGTATTTTTTATACATAATTCTACCGCCGCGGCTCCTCGAAATTTTTTCAAAAAAATTCGTAAAAAACGTTACACTTTTTATTTTTTTAAGCATATTATATATGCAAGTGAGAAGAGCGAACGAACCGCGCCGGTAGGATTGGCGAAAGCGGGGATTGTAGTCTCTGGATACTTGCATATGTGACGGGAATCTTTTTACGCTGGCGTCTGCCGGACGCCGCCCTTTGTGGAGGCACGGCAGGAGAAGTACAGACTTAAAGAAACCTGAAAAATTAAATCGTATTTCGGCATTTTTGTAAGCGTTACTTCATTCTTATATAACAAATAACTACAAAGAAAAAAACTCCCGAAATATGCTGCATATGCGGCAGAAATGGTGAGATATAATTTTACGCTTGCCGTAACTCGAAATACAAAAAAAAAGATAGCGGCGAATGAACTTGATTTATTGCTAGTTCTGGTTCGGTTACTCCATAATAGAAAACATAAAGCTGCCAGCAAACCTGAGCGGCCGGGCATACCGGCAAGTGCTTGTGCATGCAGGCAAAAACAATTACTTTACCGAATCGTATACTCGCGAAGATTTCTCTTCCTGTGCTGATGCAGGATACACACAAAACGAAAAACCTGAATTTCGGATATGGCATGCGTGTCATATAAGCGGTTGCATATTTGCGGCGAAAACTCCGATACTGAACAGTGGAATTGAATTTAAAGCTGCATAGCATAAACAACAGGTGGGGTTGACTATGCCCTCCTCATGCTGGAAACAGTATGAAAAGCGTCCGATAATACGACAATCCTTCGGGATTGCCTGGACGTAAAGTGAAGATGCTCTGACAGAGAGCTTCATCCCAAAGCCCTTGCGGTGTACGGATGTTGATAGAATGCCATTGTGTCCGAGTTCTTCGGGCACATCTGATACAAGCGAGCTTGCTCGCGGTATTATCATCGGAACCCCCGCGGGCTTGCCCCGGAGAGTAGTCAGTTCTTTGATGAATCAAATACTGAACAAATTGTTTTTTACCGCTTAGCCTACTTGAAATTCAAATTTTTGCGGCTTAACCGGGAAACGGGAATTTTCCCACCGGTAATTTGGTTACTCCGAAAGTAGAAGAAAATGGCGATGGCAGTTCTGGAAACAGGATAGCTGTGCAATGTCGCTGGTATGTTATACATGCGGCAAATTATAAATTAACTTATTGAAGATGTCGCGCCTCGCATGATATACGGCAGGCAACAACACATCTTCAAATAACAACAAATTTTACCAAATTAATCACTCGCAAAAACAAAAAAAATAACAAAAAAAATAGCGGCAAAATTGCTTGGTTACTACTTATAAAAGAAATTACATATTTATAATACTAATGCCTTGCGTAAGGCTTAACAGCTGCGAAGACAGCAAAAAATATGGTTCGGTGTAGCCGCCTGATGCACCTTAAAATATACAGGCGGAAACAAAGACCATACCGGATATACCGGCATGGCACGATGCATTTTGAAATTTATACGGCAGCGGTCTTCATTGGCCGCAAAAGAATTTAGCGTGCGAAGGCACCTCCTCCGATTTAAAAAATTAAATTCTTAACTAATTTGTGCACCAAGCAGGTCACTCGCTAAAATTATGAAACGGCATGCCAATTCACAACTGGCATGCCGTTTCTTGTAATATACAAAAAATGAGGTGATAAATATATGCGTTATGAAATTAAGGGTGAGACCCTTCCGGTTGTGATTTGTTATCTTGATGCCGGAGAAAAAATAATAACTGAAAATGGTGGTATGTCATGGATGTCTCCAAATATGGAGATGAAGACTTCGTCTAACGGAGGAATCGGTAAGATGTTCGGCAGGATGTTTTCAGGCGAGAGGATGTTCCAGAATATTTATACTGCTAAGGGCGAAGAGGGTATGATTGCTTTTGCGTCATGCTTTCCGGGTTCCATTAGGGCTTTTGATGTATCAAAAGGGGATATGGTTCTGCAGAAAAAAGCATTCCTGGCAAGCGAAGCTGGAGTGGAACTGTCCGTGTTCTTCAATAAGAGAGTGGGTTCCGGCCTGTTTGGCGGGGAAGGATTTATCATGCAGAGATTGTCAGGCAAAGGTATTGCTTTTGCTGAATTTGATGGACATGTGATTGAGTATGACCTGGAAGCCGGCCAACAGCTGGTTGTGGATACAGGACATCTTGCGGCCATGAGTGCTTCCTGTAAAATGGAAATTAGAAGTGTGCCCGGAGTTAAGAATATGTTGTTCGGGGGCGAAGGGATTTTTAATACGGTTATTCATGGCCCCGGTAAAGTATGGCTTCAGACTATGCCAATCTGTAATATGGCCGGTGCGTTGATTCCGTATCTGCCGACATCTGGAGGAAACTGATAAAGTATGATAACTAGCAAGAAATATTAATTGCAAAAAAAACCGTCAGCGTAAGTGCTGGCGGTTTTTTGTAGTTTAGCAGCAGATTCCTGAGGCTTCGACATTTGCGTCCTTATGGATAATCGTCTGTTTGTGTACATCTTTAGCAGCAATTAAAATCTCTGACTCTGAACGCCTGGAAAAGTATGCCAAAATATCATCTTTATTAACAATGCCTCTGATAACGTATCCTTTCCCAAAGCGATTGGCAAACCATTCGGCTTTATTAAAATCATACGTCCAAGACATTCCTTTTGGATTTCTTCCCCTTGATACACCACGATATACCTCAAGTACATTCGGGAGAGAAGAGTATGTCTCGTATTCGTCTGGATTCATCAATGCTTTTTTATCAAGTCCTTTGAACCATTTTTCAGACAATGATACCGGCACATTCACATCTCCGTTCGGATTCTCCTCTTCAACCCAGGCCTCTGAAAGAGCTTTTGCAAAATCATCAGCTGACCAGAAGCGCCGGCTGAACTTAAGAAAAGTCAGGTAATAAGAAGAACGGAATGTATACATCAGTAAAAGCGGTTCTTCTGTCTTGTCTATTTTCTGCTCGTATGCAGCACAGGCTTTCTCAAACGCCTTTTCTGAATCCTTAATGTTAATAATTTTTTCGTTGTCAAACCAATATGGCGATTGAAATACCGGATGGTTCACGATGAAATCGAACTCTGTCTCTGTCATTGGAAGGTGAAGCATCATTTTTGCCACATCCTTCAGTCCGTTAATGTCTGTTGTTTTTCTCATGTTAAAATTCCCCTTTCTTGTTTTGTGTATATACACAATATGCCGAATTTTGTATGCATCTAAATGTCGAAAAAGAACGGTATTTTACGACCTGTTTTTGTGGAGATTAAGGCATGTGTGGTGTATGATATATGTACACACAAAAACACATAATAGGAGGTTACACATGAACACAAACACGGTATACGAAATGGTAATAGGGGCAATTGCAGAAAATGAGGCCTCAGAGGAATATGCAAAAATCCAGAATGAATTCTCAGAAGGCTCAAAATGTGACAAGTTGTACGAAGAAGTGTATGAGGCAAAGCAGCGTATCAGTCAAAAATTGCATAAAGCCGGAGAAGAAGACGCTGATGTAGAATTGATAATCAATCATATGTTCGACATCTGCCGTATAGTTAGCACCAAAATGTTTGAGTATGGCGCGATAACTGCGTAAAAATGTATACATATAGGCAGCCTGACAAAGCAGGCTGCCTTATTTTTCGCCATTTTTTATTCGTTTTGAGTTTTTTTTCATGTCTTAATTTTGGCGCCCGGTTGGTAATCTTGCTTACCATATATAGACTTTATTTTGGGTGTTTTCTCAAGAAGAAAAATAATAAAAAAAATATTATGTAAAAAGTAATAATAATGTATAAGATGTTTACTTTTAGTTTTTTCTTTTTTTTGCCTTTTTTTTGTAATATTTATTTTTATTAATATTTTTGCCGATTTTGTTTAATTTATTTGACATTATACTTGTTTGACGGCTTGGAGGTAAATTTGTATGTAGTTATATTTTTTTATTGCTGTTTTTTTTATTTTTTTTCTTATTTCTTTTGGTTTCCCGCGTTTTTTTTGGTGTGTTAGATTTCTTTTTTTTGTGTTAATTCTTTTTTATTTTTTTTGTGTAGTTGTTGGCGGGGCATGGTAGTAGGTGATTGGATAGTAGTGGTTGAATGCTGCAGTTTTTTACTGTGTAATGCCGGTGATGGTTTAGCAGATGATAAGAAGCCACTGTTTAGAATGTGCTTTGCGTAGCATTACGGCTTATTTTATTGTTCTTGAGGATTATGGTAAATCTGGCAGCGATAAACCAGGAGAATATGCCTGCTACTAGTAAAGCGGCTCTATTATATGTTTTGCATACAATCTTACATTTTTGTTTTGAATAAGCTTTTCTTATTAACAGTTTTGCCCTCTATTCGTGTTGATTTCAAATTCTCTGTAAAATGTATCGTTTAGTTGAACTTTTGCTTGTTAAAATTGTACGACGATACATCTCTGTCACCTCTGCCTTCTTAAAATTTCCTCCAAGTCCTGGTTCTGCCTGCCATATGTATATATATTACCTGATGCACCTAATGCTCTTTGCGCTCTGTCGGATATTCTGCCGGCAAAAATCTTTTGATGTATTCTGGATTCTGGATGCAATATTTCCACGGTATTTGTAATCTCAATGTGTATATATATTGTATACACTTTTCCATATAAATATATAGGTATATATAGTGTATGCACCTTTTGCTTATATCTCCTGCTTTCTGCGGCTGACAAGTATATGCATTTTATTGACGCCGCCTGAATGTATATATAAGTATGTACGCTTTTTGCGATGTCACGTTCTTGTATGCATATAAGTATACGCATTTTTTGTGTAAGTACTGTCGAATAACTAATACTTTACATATACACTTTTTGCAAAAAAAATTGTGTATATATATTATATACACAACAACCACTTTCTGCATACTTTTTGCCGGTTTTTCTGTACTGCTGCCGCACGCGCATACTTTCATTCCTTTCTTTTCTCGGCATATTAAATGAGATTAAAAAACAAGAAAGGAAGAAAAAATAATGAGAAAAAAATTAATCGCAGTAATGACAGCAGGAGCAATGATGGCTATGGCTGGGGCACCGGTTCAGGCAGCAAAAGGAGAAAAAGATATTGTTGTTGCCCAGGCCGATGGAAATGTTAGCCAGGATTCAGTGGACAGAGCAAATGAACTGCTTAATGCGATGCCGGAAAAGGTGCTGGAAGGTTTTTGTGATAATGGGTGGAAATTCTATGTTACAGACAAAAACCTGGCAAATACATTTTATGCCGGTGTCTATAATTCAGTGAAAGGAGTGACTGATTTTGATAATCACGAAATTTTCATTGAACAGCGTGAGGCAGCAGTAGAAACGGCAGTCGTCCATGAGTTTGGCCATTACCTTGACTGTATAAACGGATACCAAAGTAATACTGCAGAATTTGCTGATATATTCAACAGTGAGAGCAATTCTTTTGTTCAGACGTTTAATGTTGATTTCCATTATGATGTCGGAGAATTCTTCGCTGATGGTGTTTATCGGTATTACGACAGAGAGCAGGAAACGCTGACTCAGGCATGCCCGAGGCTGGCTGCGTTTATAGAAAATATCGTGTCAGAATCCTGATGTCTCAGGAAAGGCTTTCGCGCGTAAGCGCGAAGGCCTTTTTTGTCCTCCTTCAAAATCCTGCATATTACAAATGTAAAAAATATCAATAAAAACACCAACAAAGAAAGGAGTCAAAATTATGACAAACAATTTTCCAAATTCAAAAACCGTAGAAAGGCTGCGGAAAAGATATCCGGAGGGATGCAGGGTCAAGCTGATTCAGATGGACGATATTATGGCGCCGCCAGCGGGGACATGCGGAACTGTCAGCTATGTTGACGATATCGGTAGTATACATGTCAACTGGGATACCGGAAGTACGCTGGCAATTGTATATGGTGTTGATTCATGTATGAGGATAAAAGAGGAGTAAAAAGATGCTAGACGAAAAAGAAGAAAAAAGACAGAAAAGAAACGTCGAGTTCGGCGTGCTGTTGATGATTTGTGCGGTAATTATCGCATATGAGTATAATCTGCACGGTTATGCATTGGTTCTGTCGTTCGTAATTGGCCTCAGTATCATGTGGACACCGGTTGCGTTGTTCTGGATTGCGTATTACGTGAGAGCAGAAAGAATCATCAGAAAGAATCTGGATGAAGCGGAATATATGATATACAAACTGATGCGGAAAGACCCGAATCATGTGTATCTTATTAACTATCCTGACCAGAAGAAGCTGAAAGAGGCAAAAATGGATATTAAAATGATATTTGAGAGGCACCGTTGGATGCGTAAATTCGGCGTGAAAGTTGAGTGGTAAGATTTAAGCAGGCGTGTATCGCCTGCTTTTTTTGTCTGTGGGGCGGAGACGTGTATGATTCGGTGAACTTACGTTCACCTTCACCAAGCCCGCAAGGGCTGACAAACGACGGCGAAGCCGGAGTGCAGAGCGTGGACGGGGTTTCCGGCTCCCCGTGCACGTCCAGCAACCTTCGAACCGACGGATAGCCGAAGGTTGACCGCGGTCTTCCGTCCATCGATGACAGGAATGGCAGCCATATATTTTTACAAAAAAATTCCGAAAAAGTAAAAATTCGGCATATTAAATCTGAAGACAAATAATGAGGAGGATTTTTAAATGATTTATTATACTTCAGATTTACATTTTGGCCAGAAATCACTGCTTGCAACGGGAAAATGGAAGGAGCGCCCTTTCACAACCCTTGAGGAAATGCATGCAGCTCAGATTAAGAAATGGAACGATAAGGTTACAAATGGCGATGATGTCTATATTGCAGGAGATGTAGGTGCAAGAGGATATCATAATATGTTCCCGGAATTACTGGCACAGTTGAAAGGCAGAAAGCACCTGGTTCTTGGAAACCATGACGACGTAAGTGATTTGAGAGTGCGTCAGCAGTTTGTGGAGATTGTAAACTATAAGGAGCTCACAGATTACAGCAAGGGAGAAAAAGGTAAGGGGAATGAAGCCCGCAAGGTTGTTGTTTCTCATTATCCGATTCTGATGTGGAATGGACAACACAAAGGCGTAATCCTGCTGTATGGTCATCTGCATAATACGGTAGATGAGAAGCTATTTCAGCAGTTTCTTAAAGAATATAATGAAGCAAGGACGCCGAAGGCATCACGCGGTGAGACAGAATGTCGTGCATTTAATGTCTGTCAGTGCTTATGGGGTTACGAACCAGTATCTTTTGATGAGATTTTGGCAAGAGACAATAAGAATATTATAATAAGGTAATGAAGAGCAGGCCGTACGGCCTGCTCTTTTGTTTGCCCTGCAAGTTTTGCATATTCTATACGACTATTAATTTTTTTCTATTAAGAAAGGTGGCTATCGTTATGGATAAAGAGCTTACGGGCTACAGCAAAGGAGAAAAGAAGGTTGTTGTTTCTCATTATCCGATTATGTGGAATGGACAACACAAAGGCATAATCCTGCTTTCCGGGCATCTGCATAATACAGTAGAGGAAAAACTGTTTCAGCAGTTTCTTAAAGAATATAATGAGGCAAGGACGCCGAAGGTATCGAGCGGTGAGACAGAATGTCGTGCATTTAATGTCTGCCAGTACTTATGGGATTACGAACCAGTGTCTTTGGATGAGATTTTGACCAGGAACAATAAGGATATCGTGATAAGGTAATCGAGAGCAGGCCGTAAGGCCTGCTCTCTTTGTTTGCCATGCAGTTTTGCATATTATCGAATGGCGCTAAAATCGCTGCCAAGCAGACTGCATATAAATAAGACTTATGCAGTCTGTTGCCCGTCGGATATAAGCGCCGGTTTTATTTTTTCTTCTTATATCTGCCAGTCTTCTCATACTTACGTTTATGATACTCTGTGTGCTGAGAGTCCACATATTCTTTAATTTTATCTAATGTAACTCCGCCTGTAGTTGCAATAAAATAAGACGGGCTCCATAAAGATACGTCACCAGACAGATATTGTTTTACATATTTGTCATATTCTGCATTTAAATGTACCTTCTTAGATGTCTGCGTTTTTAATACCCGTATGATATCTGACGGCCGTTCCTGTGGCGGCATGGATATCAACAGGTGCAGATGGTCTATATCCGATTCTGCAGATATCATTTCACCACCGTGCTCTTTACATATCTCGGAGCATAGTGTCTTCATAAAATCCCCAATCTCATCAGATATCACCGGTTTCCTGTGTTTTGTAACAAATACAAGATGGTAAGTCATTAAGTATACAGAATGCGCTTTTTTCTTATATTCCATCGAAAAATCCCTCCTTAATTTTAAATTTAATTCAACTTTACTATGGTTACAGTATATGATATAATATATGCATAATCAAGGACTATATATATAAATTTAAATCAATGTATTTTTGGAAGAAAGGAGGCATATATTATGCGCACATGGAAAATGATAATCAACCCTAAGAAAAATAAACAAGACGCTGCGTTCTGTCAGTACTTTAAGACAAATACCGCAGATTTCAAGTGCATGTATAATGTTGCTAACTTCTATATCCGGAATACAATGACTGGTCTTAAAAAGTCCCCAGAAGAACGCACGCATCTGGAGACTGAAGTTCTGCACTATGTTTTTACAGGTATCCAGAAAGCCAATGAAGTCATTGGGCAGAAACGAATGAAAAAGAAATTTGAAGATTTAAAGCTCGCTCAGGTTGGTGGTATGAACTGCGCTGTCATTGCTTATTCTCTCGCCATACAGGAGCCATTCCAGTATCCAACAGCAAAAAAGTGGTTTTTATCGTATAATACACTGGATGCTATTTTTAAATTTACGGGTCATCCGGTGTATAAAAGGATGAACAGCCAGGTGAACCAGAATGCTATCCGGAAAGTGATTGCTGCATGGGAGGGATATTTTGAATCTTTAAAGCAGTATAAGACAAACACGGCAGGATGCACAGGAAAACCAAAGATGCCAGGATACAAAAATACAGAAGAATTTACTGCATGGTTCTCCAAGCAGGCAGCGAAGCTAAAAGAAGAAAACGAAAAGTTCTATCTTCAGTTTGTTAATCAGAAAGAATGGTTCTGTATTGGCAAGGCGTCATTATATAAAGGGATGCAATATGTAAAAACAGAGATTAAGCCAGTCTATGGAAGATATTATCTGCTGGTAACATTTGACGATAAAGTAAAGGCAACAGAGCCACCAGTAAGTCCTGAGCGGATTCTTGGTCTTGACCCTGGAGTGGATAACTTCCTTGGCGTTGCAAATAACTTTGGAGCTGTTCCTTTTGTCATCAAAGGTGGAGCTATCAAATCTGTGAATCAGAGATTTAATAAACGGCGGTCAGTACTAATGTCTGCCCTTACAAAAGGAAGCGACAGCCAGCATTCTGTAAAATATAGTGAGCAACTAAACACTTTAAGTAAAAAGCGTGATTCTTTTATGCGTGATTACTTTTATAAATGTGCATGGTATATCTGCAGATATGCGCAGTCTGCCGGGGTAGAAGTGATTGTAATAGGACATAATGAAGGCCAGAAACAGGAAATCACTCTCGGGGACAAAAATAACCAGCATTTTGTGACGATTCCATATTTAAAATTCATTAAAATTTTAAAAGCGGTTGCTGCTAAGTGTAGTATCGCCGTGGTTGTCAGAGAAGAAAGCTATACTTCAAGGGCAAGTCTGCTGGATATGGACGATATCCCGACATATAAACAGGGAGACGATGCCAACTATCAATTTTCAGGGAAGAGAATCCACCGTGGATTGTACAGGTCCGGGAACGGGATAGTTATGAATGCTGATATCAATGGGGCGTCAAATATCTTACGCAAAGAATACCCCCATGCCTTTGACAATGTGAAAGATTTTACATATCTGTATGAAACAACACTTGCTATTGAATATAAAGACTTGTATAACAATGCCAAGACTATATCTAAAAGACCTGATGGGTATCATTACCACAAAGCAGGGTTTGGAAGTAAGGTCTGCCATAAGTATAGAAAACAGAGCCGCATGGAATATCGTAAACTTTTTGGTAAAAGTAAGTTTGTATGGAGGGCAGGCAAGAATGATAAGACGCAGGTCGAACCTGCTGCATAAATAAAAAGGTAATCCCCGTAACAGGGGGTAAAGGGATAGTGTTAGTCCTGCGAGGCGCTTTTCGGCCTCGCAAAGAAGCCGCGGTCAACCTCTGGTTGCCCGTCGGTTAATCACGAACCCGTATCTTTGGATGAGATTTTGGCAAGAAACAATAAAGATATTGTAATAAGGTGAGTGAGAGCAGGCTGTAATGCCTGCTTTTTTTTGTTTGCTTTTCGGCTTTGCATATTAAACGTGACTATTAAAATTTTTTATTATGAAAGGGGATATTGTTTATGAATAACAATAAAAAAGACGGAAACTGGTTAACTGAGCTTCTCGAAGAGATTAAATTATCACTTGTAATCTCTTATCTGGAACTTTTTGTCACATGTGCCGACGCAAAAGAGTATGTCCAGAAAAACAGGGACAACTTGACTCCGGCAGCGCTGAATAAACGCGAAATGAAGAAAGTAAAAGCCGCTCCGTGGCTCAACTTCTTCAGCTCGTTGTTCTTCTTGCTGGCGGTCGGGTCGGTTATCGCAAGTTTCGTATTACATATGACACTTTCGCCGCTCGTGTTTGTGGCTGCAGATGTGTTGTTTGTGATACTGGTTGTGATGCTTCCGGTGTCAGCAAAGAGAAAGGAGGTTTGCAAGAATCCTGACGATTATGAAGATATGCTATACATTTCCCTGACTGGATTGGGGTTTACACTGGCTATTATTTTCTGCGCAGTCGTCGGATAGCCGTAAGACAGGAGTAATCCTGTCTTTTTCTTTTGCAAAATTTCGGCATATTGTAAGCAAAACAAAAAAGAAAGGTGGAAAAATAATGACAAAAAAATTAATCGTAGAGACATGGGATGACGTTAAGCGGCTGGCTCGCATGCTGTGTATACAGCTGCAAATACTGATATGTGACCTGAGACTATTCCAGCTTAAAGAACAGAGGTTCTTTATAAACCGCAAAATAGATGTGGCGTATGCAAAGCTTACAGGGGATACTGCGGAGGTTTTTAGGCTGCAGTTGTTCCGGCTGATGATGGTGTTGTTTAAAGCTGCAAATTTTGTCTTTGTAGCAATCTGGGCGTCGTTGTTTTTGTGCAGGATTACGGAATATAATATTTACCCGATGCACGGCGAGCTGCTTGAATGTACATACAAGACTTTTGTGTTTTTGGTACTTTCCATCCCGGCGATACTGACAACCTCGGAATGCGAGCCTCTGATAAAAAAGAACGGGCTTTGGCTTACGTCTGCGGTATATATTTTTGCATATACGGCGGGATTGTTCTTAATACTGGCATTTCTGATGTAGACGGCAAAGCAGGCGAAAGCCTGCTTTTTTGTTTGCTGTTGGTTCAGGCATATTAATGTTGCTAATTTAAAACATTTTTGTTGTGCCGACTTGCTCGGCAAGAAAGGAAGGAATTGTTATGATGTCAAAAATGAGACGCCGTTTGGCGCGTAAAGCAGCAATGGAGAAATTGATGATGGTGGCTTCTTGGCTGCCGCCGGTTATCGTTTCCGGTTTGGCGTATTACGCCATCGGGAAATGGCTTCTGGCCGCCATTAAAAGCGGTCTGGTTGTCAGGACTCTTTTGACAGTCGCCAAGGTCTATGCGGCCCTTTGGGGTTGTGCTGCGCTTATCCTTGTGATAAGTGTAGTATCAGGTCTCGCTCTTGACCCGTTGAACCGGGTTTGGCGAGAACTTGAAGACCGCCGGGACCACCGCCGCCGCTGACCAGGTATTAGCAGGTTGCATTTTGCAGCCTGCTTTTTTTGTGTGCTGAAATTCAGCATATTAAACCTGAAACGTAAAAAGAAATTTAAAAAGAAAGGAATTAAAAAAATGAATAATGAATACGAACACATGGAAGAAAAAACTCAGGAGGGCGTATGCTTTCAATGGGATGAATCTCACGAAGACATTGTTGATATGAATGTGGAAGCCGGAATCAAAATTGTTGAACTTCCTTCAAATATCAGGATACCAAAAACGGAAAAGGCATTTCCTGATGTTGAAGAGCTGGTAATCGCAAAAAATGCCAAGAATATTCTTATACCGAATACTCTTTTTCCGAATGTTAAGAAGGTTACTTCTCACAGTTTCCATTTTGTGTCTGGAAAATATCTTGTTAAGAAATATCGTGGGATGTATGCAAAACTACTGAATGTGTTTTGCACGTCTAATGACATTAATTTGAAATGTGATTCCGGTTATGAAAGAGTGTCATTTATTGCTAATTATGCATTCGCTGGAAGTAAAAGCACTGTACTGTTAGGAACCGATTCTATTTCATCATGTGACGAATTTGCATTTAAGGGCTCTACTTTTGAAAATCAGCCTTTTATAAATGGGGTTAAGGAAGTCGGAGGGATTGTTTTTGATATAGATTATGATGCTGACGAAGTAATCCTCCCTGATGATGAAAAAACATTGCGGGCGTATGCGAATAACATAGACTTATCAAAAGTTAAGAAACTTGTTGTTCATAAAGCTTACAGCCTGAATTATTTCATGACATCAAAGGTACCGCCTGTGATTGTTGTTGATTCAAACAATGTTTATATGGATGATATGGTAAAAATAGCGCATAGTTCAAGAGGGGATTCCGTGGTGAAAGATATACAGCTTACAGATAAAGTAAAACGTTTCGTTATGCATGACGGAATTGTTTACACTTCTGATATGAAAACTCTTGTTGCCGGGCTTCCATTTAAGAAGGAAGTTGTCATTCCGGAAGGCGTTATGGAAATCTACGCGAATGCGTTCTATCGCTGTAATATTGAATCTGTAACAATGCCGGATTCGCTTGAGGTCATTGATACATGTGCGTTTCAGGAATGCAAAAATCTGAGTACAGTCAAGTTTGGCAATGGGCTTACAAGAATTTGTGAGAGAGCTTTTTCTTATTGTAAAAATCTGAAAGAAATTGTTCTTCCGGATAGATTAGAGAGGATGGATTCATATGCATTTTCTTATGCCGGACTTGAATCAGTAACTTTTGGTAGTGGATTGAATAGCTTGTCAAACGGCGTTTTTGCGAATACTCCGATGCAGAAAGTTCATATTCCTAATACCGTAACACGTATTGCACACGTTGTCTTTGGTGAAGATATTAAATCCATCATTGCGGATAATTATATTCAGGACATTGAATCCGTAGCATCTTGTATAAATCGGCGTAACGCAGATGACTTCGTCATTATTTCATGTGATGGAAAAAAGGCATATATTCCTAAAAATGTCAAGCCGTCAATGTTCGATACCCTAAAATCAAGAGCAAGCTTTTTCTGGTCTGATGAAGGAGAGGAAACATGTGGCTTCTGGGATTGCTCTTATTCTGCAAAAGGCCGTGAAGATGAAGCTTTGGCTGAATATCTGGAATTTGGATTCATAGACGCAAAAGAATACTTAAAAAAGAATTCAAAAAGGATTATCACGAGACTTGTTGAGGAAGGTGATGAAGACAAAATCGTTCAGTTCTTAAACCTTGGATTTGTTTCAAAACCTACATTGAAGTCATTGATTCCGAAGGCAGAAGAAAAGGAACTTGCAATTGTGTCATCGTATATTTTAAAACAAATTGGAGACAAAAAAACGTCTAACAGGTTTGCTTTGTAAATTGTTGATTTGCTGGAAGGCTGGCGCTTCGCGCCAGCCTTCTTTTTCGCATGGATGGATTTTTCAGCATACTAAATAGTAATTTACATAATGTTATTATTGTCAACTATTTTTCTTATTTCGTATAATTTCGTCTGTAATATTTTTCAGCATCTTATATATATACAAAATTAACGAAAAGGAGATTAAATACATAATGCATAATATTGGACCATTTCATGTTAATGGTAATGTATTAACAAAGCACGGAAGAACAGTAGGGGAGCCTGCAATGCTGATAATGAGAACGGAGGATTTTTGTGTCCCGGTAAAAATCGGAAGTAAAGAGTATATCTCTGTATCATATCAGCGCTTCATTAGGACTCGCAAAGACCAGGCGCATCAGGTGCATTTTCTGGTGTTTGATACAACAAAGCTTTCTATTGATGCGGTTTGTACAGTTTTTAATGCTGCGATGAATAGCGCTGGTGAGGGTGTCCTTGAGATGCTGCTTGATGAAAATGCTGCCGGTCTGATGCAGTATGTAGAGGTTTTGCAGAAAGCCGGGTACTGACAACCTGCTCAGCATCTTGCCTTGCTGGCAATTTGCAAGCAAAGCTGGACTTTTTGCCAGGCTTCGTCAAAAGCGCCTTTCTAGGCGCTTTTTTGTGTACTATGCAAATTACAAAAAATCCTGCATAATATGATAAAATACCTTAAAAGCTGGAGGAAGTACAATGTTAAGAAAAATATGTGAAGTATTTACAAAAGAATACAGAAAAGAGACTGAATACAGAGAATTTGTGTCAAAAATGATTCATTGTTTCAAGTTAAATGATAATGGCGAAGATATTGAAGATAAGGTCGCACGTTTGCAGAAGAAAGGGTTCTAATTGGGCAGAATATATACCTTATTTTCATAACCACAAAAAATCTGCATAATATGATAGACTATTATATTGTTTTCGTTAAGAAAGGAGATTTTTGTTATGGAAAAAATTAATAACGATAAAAAAATAGAAACAAAGAAGCAAGTACCATCAATGAAAGTTAATAAGCTTTACAGCATATGCAGTGCCGTATATATGTTCGCTGCTGTTGTGATAATGTTTGGTACAGGTGTTGGAGGCATTAAATTCCCATCATGGGTAAAACAGGTTGCGTTGATGGTATTTATGATTCTTGCACTATGGATTCCAATGGCGATAAAGACAGAAAACCATAAACTCAGAACCTGGCTTTTGGAGCTTGGGTCTTTGACTATGGCCTTTTTGTTAATGCTGTAAACAGAGGCAGACATTTGTCTGCTTCGTTTTTTATTGCTGATTGAAAAATTCATATTATTCTTGGTAAATATTATACCAAAAAAAGAAAATAAACAAAAGGTAAGGCCGATTTGGCCTTATTTTTTTTGTAAAAAAATACAGGAGGTGTCCGAAATGGCATCAGTTGCAAAATTTAAATTAAATGAAGCTCCACGGTTACTGACTCATTGCAGCAGAACACAGAAGACGCCGGGTAGTCATATACATCAGGAAAGAACCTGCCTCAATTTCAATATGGCAGCCGGAAGGCATGAGGGGGTTTCTGATTATGAATTTGTTAAAGATAAAATACATCAGGATGATGTAAGGATGTTAAAGAGAGATGACGTCAAGACTGTGTGCAGCTGGGCGGTCACAATGCCGAGGGAGCTGTGTCATGAAGTCGTTGATTCTGACGGAGAGACGTTTTACGTTCCAAATGATGATGAAGAATGCCGTGATTTTTTCAAATATTCATATGATTTCTTCAAAGAAAAACACGGCGAGGAAAATATAATTTCGGCATATGTGCATATGGACGAGAACGTGCCGCATATGCATTTTACATTTGTTCCAATAGTAAAAGATAAAAATGGCGGTTTAAAAGTATGTGCAAAAGAAGCGCTTGCTGACTGTTATGGAGCTAAATTCCAGATAGCACTTCAGGATTACGTGTCTGAGCGGATGGGTAAAGAGTTGAATATGGTCAAGAAAGATACTGTTGACTATGAAAGAAACGTAAAAGAATTAAAAAAGAAAACCTTAAACGAAAGATGCGCTTATCTGGCAAGGCAGATTTCAAGGTCTGAAGAAGAACTCGCGAGAAAGGAAAGAGTGCTGAAGACGCTTGAGAAATCAGAAAAAGCAAAAGAAAATATTGATAATATAAAGACCTCTACCTCAAACGGTTACACGATTATAAGTAACGCCGACTGGCTGCAGGTAAAACCGTTGATTAAATCAATCGCTGCAATGAAAACAGAACGTGCTGAACTGATAAAGATGTTAAAAGAGTTTGAAAACGCAAATACCGTCAAGGAGAACCAAGACCTGCGTTCCCAGGCTGAACAGCTTGCGAAGGAAAACCAGGTGTTGGAAAAGGAACTGGAAAAAGTGAAACAGTTTATGGAAGAGACAGAGGTTGGAAGCGGGCTGACCGTTATGGACTTGTACACGATGAACATGGAAGCTGAAAAAGAAAAGATGAAACAGGACAACCGGGATTTTTCCGGATATTATGCTGACCGTGAATAAAGAAAGCATACCAAAATTTTTCGGTGCGTTTTCTCTTTGCAAAAATTCGGCATATTGTAGGAAAATATAAAAAAGAAAGGAAGAGTATTATCACAATGGCGCGTAAAACCGCGGCCAATCTAAATACGCATCACTTAGATTTACGTATTTAGTTGTCCGTCGGATGTAAGCGCCGGTTTTATTTTTTCTTGTATTTACCTGTCTTCTCATATTTTCGTTTGTGGTATTCTGTCTTTTGTGATTCTATATATTCCTTAATTTTTTCAATAGTAACACCGCCTGTTGTTGCAATGAAGTAAGACGGGTTCCACAAAGACACGTCACCAAAAAGATACTGCTTTACATATTTGTCAAATTTCTCATTGAGGTGCACTTTCTTCGATGTCTGGGTTTTCAATACCCGTATAATATCTGACGGCCGTTTCTGCGGAGGCATAGAGATTAAAAGATGCATATGGTCAGCATCTGTTTCTGCAGATATAAGTGCACCTCCATGCTGTTCACATATTTCTCTTGACAACTCTTTCATAAATTCCCCGATTTCGTTTGAGATGACAGGTTTCCGGTATTTAGTTACAAATACAAGATGGTAAGTCATCAAGTATACAGAATGTGCTTTTTTCTTATATTCCATGAAAAACCCTCCTTGTTTTAAATTTAAGTCAACTTGACTTTACTTTAAATATATGCTATAATATAAACATAGTCAAGTATTAATTTGAATTTAAGACATATAAAAAGGAGGTGGACTTATGCGTACATTTAAGATGATAATCGACCCTACAAAAAACAAGAAAGATGCTGCGTTCTGTCAGTACTTTAAGACAAATACCGCAGATTCCAAATGTATGTATAATACTGCCAATTTTTATATCCGTAATACAATGACTGGTTTAAAAAAATCTCCGGAGGAGCGTACGCACTTGGAAACTGAAGTGCTGCATTACGTTTTTACTGGCATTCAGAAAGCCAATGAGGTCATTGGACAAAAGAATATGAAGAAGAAATTTGCAGAGCTGAAGCTTGCCGAAGTAGGCGGTATGAATTCTGCAGTCATAGCTTTTTCTATTGTAAGCCAGGAACCATTCCAGTATCCAACTGAGAAAAAATGGTTCTTATCATACGGGACGCTTGATGCTATCTTTAAGTTTACAGACAATCCTGTATACAGACGCATGAGCAGTCAGGTCAATCAGAATGCAATACGCAAGGCAGTTGCTGCATGGCAGGGATACTTTGAGTCTTTAAAGGCATACAGGAAGAATCCGGCAGGTTTTACTGGGAAACCAAAGATTCCCGGATACAAGCAAGACGAGGAATATACTGCATGGTTTTCAAAGCAGGTGGCGAAGCTGAAAGAAGAAAACGACAGATGTTACATCCAATTCGTAAACAATCCCGACAGATTTGAAATCGGAAAAGCATCTTTGTATAGTGATTTAAAATATGTTAAAACTGAAGTAAAAGCCATGTATGGAAAATACTATATCCTCATCACATTTGATGACAAGATTGCTGAAGCAGAAGCTCCTGAAAATCCGAAGCGAATCCTTGGCCTTGACCCTGGAGTAAACAATTTTCTTGGAGTTGCGAACAATTTCGGTGGTGTCCCGTTTGTGATGAATGGCCGTGCGGTAAAGTCTGCGAATCAGAGATTTAACAAGAAACGAGCAAATCTTATATCTTCTGTTACAAAAGGCGGTGACAGCAAATCTTCTGTAAAATACAGTAAGCAGCTGAACATTTTAAGTCAGAGGAGGGAGTCATTCCTGCGTGATTACTTCTATAAATGCGCATGGTATATCTGCAGGTATGCAAAAGCTGCAGATATTGACGTGATAGTAATGGGTCACAATGACGGTCAGAAACAGGAAATCGACCTTAAGGATAACGTAAACCAGAATTTTGTGTCCATTCCATACACAAAATTTATCACAATTTTAAAAACGGTTGCTTCAAAATGCGGGATTGCTGTAGTAATCAGGGAAGAAAGTTATACATCACAGGCGAGCCTTCTTGATATGGACGATATACCAACATACAAGAAAGGCAAGAATAAGAAGTATGCGTTTTCTGGGAAGAGGATTCATCGCGGCCTTTACAGGTCAAAGAATGGAACTCTTTTGAACGCTGATATCAACGGAGCCGCAAACATCCTCCGTAAGGAATACCCAAACGCATTTGACGGTATCAAAGATTTTACATATTTGTGTATTACTACTATCTCTATTAGTTATAAAGATTTGTATAAAAATGCAAAGGCCTGCGCTGGCAGACCAAAACAGTATAAATATCACAAATCTGGCAGATACACTGTCGTTAGACATATGGAACGCAGTCATAAAAAATGTGAGTACCGTAAGCTTTGGGGAAAAGGAAAGTTTGGCTGGAGGCCAGATAAGAATAAACAGGATACACAGCAGGAAAAAGCTGCGTAGATATAAAAAAAGGTAATCCCCGTAACAGGGGATAGAGGAATAGTGTTAGTCCTGCGAGGCGAATTCGGCCTCGCGAAGAAGCCTCGGTCAACCTCTGGTTGCCCGTCGGTCAATCACTTACGGTCTTGATGCTATTCCGGAAGAGTGGATTTCAAAATTGGTCAATAAGATGATGGTGTTTAATGCTGCAAGCGATTTGTACAAGAAATGCAATAAGGATAATATCATCGATAACCTTGATTTTTCTAGTTGTAAATGATTCAACGAAGAACGTGGAATCCCCGTTCGGAGTCTGGTTACGAGCGCGAAGCGCGAGTTATCAAAAAAATAACCAAAACCAGGAGGTAAAAACACATGAGACAATTGATAATCGCAAGAAAAGATTTAAACATGTCTGCCGGAAAGCTGTCATCTCAGGTATCTCATGCGTCTATGGCGTTTCTAACAGCGCCGCTTAGGGATGCGAAAGGCGATAAAAATAGGATAAAAAGAACTGAAAACGGTGAATATGTATTTGAGTTAAAAATGGACGCGGAGACTTACGATGATTGGGTTTGCGGGATTTTTACAAAAACGGTATGCGAGGCAAAGAACAGGAACCATCTGTTGAAGGCGAAGAAGATGGCGGAAGAGATGGGGATGGAAGATGGGAAAGACTTTTTCCTGATTAAAGATAACTGTTTGACGGAGCTGGAGCCGGAAGAGGTGGATGAAAATGGCGTTGGAAGGACTCTGACGTGCATTGGATTTAGGCCGCTGCCAGATGATGTGACGCATGAGATAAGCAGGAAGTTTCAGTTGTATAGATGAGGATGACAGGAGATGGAAGAGAAAATAAGAAATGATGTAGAAAATAATACGGAAAATAAGCAAAAGCTGACTTCTCATTTGGATGAACTGGTAGACAGTATGACAACGAAACCTGGCTGCGGCCCGGTATTTTCGGGATTGGATGTTTTGCCGGATATGATTAAGGAATATGACATACTTGATGAGATGGCCAAAAATGACCCGGTTCTTGCAGAAGAAATGAGAAAAGAAGAGGAAAAAGAAATCGTCGTAGAGGATATAACGCTGGAGGAAATATTGGAGGATATTTCTAATGGAGCATTAGTGAATTTTGGAAATAGTAATCTGGAAGAAATGATACGGGAAAGAGAAAGGGAACGGATGCGTGTATGATGAACGAAAAGCTGGCGAAGCAAATAGAACAACACAAAAAACGCTGGAAAGAACATCCGGAGGAATGCCCGGCTGAGATAAACTCCATGTCGGAAAAAGATGTATATGATGGCATTAGGAGTTGTACTTTTTTGGATACGGAAATTCCTGGCGAATCAAAAGAAGATTTTGTAAAAAGACTGAAAAAAGAAAAAAAAGAGAAAAATAAATAGAAAAAAATAAGCAAAAAAACAAAAAAGATAAAGAGAAAAACAAGCAGAAAGACAAAACGAACAGGCCGATTAATCGGCCTGTTCGTGCGTGCTGGATAAAATACAGAAAAAATAAAAAGTTAGTGGTCTTTGCCATATCCACGAAGAACGACTTTGCCGGCTTCGTCTACAACCTCAATCAGACATCCTGGTTGCCAGCCTTTGTATCTGAGAGGCTTGACTTTTCCAAACTCTGACATACAGTCAAAAATTTCATAACTCTCGCCGTGGCAATCGTTCATGTTGATATAATCAATCAACCTTTGTGGAGCCATTAAAGAAGAGACCAGCTCATCATCAATCATATGCTGCACCAAAAATATAGAGCACTCGCTCATTGTGGCTGGTTTGCCGTCAGGTGCATAGTCGCAATCTGTGTAAAATTCTTCTTCGCTTTGTGATTATAAATTTTCTGATATTTCTGACATACTGCGTTCTCCTTTCTTATTGCAATTCATCATAATCAAAAATCATCGGTATTACCTTTTCCTGATACCATTTTTGCTCTGATTCAAAAAAATCAATAAGCGGTGCGTAATCGCGCTTGTTCTGCGCTGCACTAAGATACCGGTAATACTTGATTTTGTTTTCGTCTCTAATGATTACAGGCGTAATGTCTGCATCAAGACATTGTTTCAACAGAATCATGCGCCCGACACGTCCGTTTCCGTCTTGGAATGGGTGAATATTTTCAAAGACTGCGTGGAATTTTGCAATATCTCTCAGCTCAACTTTCTTTTTGCCTGTATACTCGGCAAGTAGAGCTTCAACCATTGCCGGTACTTCCTGTGGAAGAGCAGTGGTAATATCGCCTACAAGATTTGCACGTTTTTTCCAGTCTCCGACTGCATATCCGTTTGCCATATCTTCAAAAACTCCCTCTTTGAGGTTTTTATGCATGCCTTTGATGATATCTGCAGTAAGCGGTTCGCCTACGTGCTTCATCATGTAGTTAAACATCTTAAAATGACCATTCATTTCCTCAACATCTTTCGCTCTGAAGATTGTGTCTTCGTCATCTGCGAAAAATGTACCGGTATCGAATAATGATGCGGTCTGCTTTTCTGTTAATGTACTTCCCTCAATCTTATTGGAATTGTAAGCCATGCTGCGCTGCGTAAAACCGTATGCTCCACTGCGGTCATGGTTTTGAAACTCAATCGTGAGGCGCTGTTTTAGTCTTTCTGTAAATTTTTTGTCCTGCATTTTGCATTCTCCTTTCTTGTTTGTCATGTATATTCAATATGCAAAATGTAGCATCTGTTAACAAATTGCGGATATATTCAGTATATCATACAACGATACAAAAGGACAACAAAAAAGACGCTTTTGGCGTCTTTTCTGTTATCCTGGCTGCTCAACCAGGAAGGGTGATATGAATTGCTGTTGTAGTATAGCACTGACGAAATGCACTGTCAATGCGAAATCGAGATTTTTGGCTTATTTTATCTTACAATAAGTCATCAGTCTCTGTTTCTGATAATGTATCTTCCTTTTTCCACTGCGTTTCTTCTGCAATATCAGTAATCTTCTTTCCGTTGTACGTAAAAACAGAAGTTCCCTGAATGGCTGATACATTTCGGAGTTTTTCAGCAAGCGGCGAGAGAGCAGTGGTCTCGCCGTTGTACTCCACTTTGTTCTTTTCAGCATCCACGACCGTCACCCTGACGGAATCGTTGTCAATGATACCGCGAGCTATGCTCGCGCGTACCAGACGTGGGCGGGGTTCCATACTCCCATATTTATTCTGGTAACGAGCCGGAAACGGAGAGTTGTCAAAGTTGGCCGCGGTTTTCCCCGCCCGTCGATAAACACAAGCTCGGCCCCGACTGGTATACCGCATTTTTGGAAATTAATCGCCGGCCTTTGCTTCCTCCCGCTGCTGCCTGAGCCGTGAGTCTGCCTCTTTGAGCTTCCTGCGGTGGTTTCGCCTTGTCTTTGAGCCACTCGCTTCAGCTTATCTGCGCTGCCTGATATGATGGCGATGGCCTCAAGTAATCAATAAGCCTTTTCCGCTGACATGGCGAAAAATTCCCGGTTCTTGGCAAGACGCAGCTTCGGGTTCAGTGTATCTATAAGCTCGTGCAGTTTCTTATCCTCCAGCTGCCCTGATGTCTCGTATGTTGCATATATTTCGTACTCAAAAGGTAGGGCAGTAGTGCTTAACTGCTTTCGGCGAGCCTCCACATCGGAGGCATAGCCAATCTTGACCATGTCGTGCAAACATGGGTTTGTCATTATGTAGATATAACCTTCTGACATTATTTTCTCCTTTCCTGTTAGTATGGCAATTCACGCATTTTCCATCTGTGAGCGGGCGATAGCAGCGTGTCTTTTTTCAAAGATTTCCGCTTGTTAAAATTGTCGTAAGTGACCGGGTCAGCTCCATGATAGAAAGATGCCGCCGTTGTATTTTTCTGGACAGGAACAGGAATTTCTTTCGGGCTTCTGTAATATTTTGGTCTCCAAATATAGCCTGCCATTACTTCACCTTCGGCAGAAACACTTTTATCCTGCCGACTAGACGGTAATCAGGATTTGTCTTTCTGATTTCTTTTTCTTCTTCTGTCTCATTTTCTGGTTTGATTCTTACCTTGATACCGCGGTAATGCGTATCTGTTTTTGTTAAAATCTCGTCAACGGTTCCGTATGTAAGATTACCGTTTTCATAATCTTCTTTCAAAAGAACAGCCACGCGCTGTTTTGGATGTACTTTACTTCTAATCTGATAATTTTCCATAGTTTTTCCTCCTGATGATTAGATTTGGCTATACTATCGCATCGTTTTTTTAATCTTTTCTATCTCTATCTTGATTCTTCGCCGTCCAATCCATGTTTTTGCGTAGTCACTGCGCCTCATCTTTTGGAGCTCGGCAATACGTTTGTTTGAATCATCTTTTCCCTGCATCGGCATAACCTCCTTTTTGTATATATTTAATATGCTGAAAAAAATAAAAACTGTAATGCAAAAATATGTAAAATTTTCCGGCTTTGCAGCGCCAGCCCGCAGACAATAAAAAACCCGCAAAAAAAATCTCTTTCCATAAAAAATTCTGCATATTGTATGTGAGAAAAAAAAGAAAAGAGGGAAAGTGTATGTTCCAGTTGTTCGACCTTAAAAATGATACAGAAACACCGGCAAGACCTAAAAAGGAGGGGAAAAAGATGGAAGAAAAAGCAAGGATTCCTAAAAAAGAAGAGAAAACAGAGCAAAAAAAAGAAGATGTCAAAATAAACAAAACACGGCATCGCCAGAATATCTATGTTAAGGCAATCGGTATGATTAAGCAGGTAAATACAATGCTTGATACATTTGAAGGGATTGGCCTAAAGATGGATTTTGATGATGATAAAACTCCTGTCGGGAAAGTGATGAACGTAATGTTACAGAACCCGAAAGATATTGCATGTGAAGCCCTTGGCGTTGAACTGCGGGAAGAGAAAGGGTATAACGTTGGAATCAACGATGACCATCTGCTGCCGGTAACACTTGAAGTATATTACCCGGCAAGCGGAAGAGTGGAGTTTTCAATCACTTTTGAAAGCCTGTGGGATTTGCTTGACCGGGCTGGTCAGGATGCTGAATGTGCAAAGAACATTTGGGACTGCTTTGTGAATGAAAAAGAAGAAGCAAGAGAAATGCTTAAAAATAAATATAATGCGACAGGCTTCGGGGAGGTTGATGAGAAGTGAGATTTTGGAAGAAAAGAGAAAAAGATGGCGAAAGTGCCATGTGGAAATATGCAAAATACGCAGTTGTTGCAGTATGCGTCATTGGAATCGGGGCTAACAGTATCAGTGTAATCCCGACCGGGTATACCGGGGTTAAATCAACATTTGGAAAAATATCAGAAAAAGAATTAACAACAGGGATTCATATTTCTGTGCCGTTTGTTCAGCATATTCAGACAATCAGTAATAAACAGCAGGACAGAAGATGTGAGGGGAAAATCTGGGGTGAAACTTCAGACAAGACGCCGGTATATGGTGAGAACGTCACAGTAACATACAGTATTTCGCCTGAAAAATCTGCGTGGTTGTGTGCAAATGTAACCGATACGGACAATCTGATTAAGGGAAGCATGGTTGCTTCTGCAATGAAGGCAGCGATGGCTGAGTTAGCGCCTGAAGACGTAACTAACCGAGGAAAGATTGAGCCGCTGACGCAGAAGAAACTGGAAGCAGTGCTTAATACAAAATACGGAAAAGATGCGATAACGTTGTATCAGGTAATCATTGAGAACATGGACTTTGAAGATGAATACAACGCGGCAATCCAGCAAAAGTCTATCGCTCAGCAGACTGCTGCAAGGCAGGAAATTGAGAACAAAACGGCGATTAAAAAAGCTGAGGCAGACAAGACTGTAGAAATCAAAAAAGCCGAGGCAAAAGCTGAAAAAATGAGAATTGAAGCTGAAGCGCAGGCTAATGCAAATAAAGAACTGGCCGACAGCATTTCCGATGCGTTAATTGATTATCAGAAGATTGAAAAATGGGATGGAAAACTCCCGAAAGTCACTGGCAGCAATGCGATTGTAAGTCTGGACGAAGATGAGAATGCTGCGGATGCAACTGGCTCAGGAGATTCTGGAAATTCAGAGAAATAAAAAGAAGAAAAAAGAAAAAAGAGGGCTGCGGCGCGAAGCGCCGCGGCCCTTACTGCATAAGGCTTTTCAGATATTCTACTGTAACGCCTTTTTCTTTCATCAGCTCTGTAAGTTCTTTAATTTCCTCAGCCTGTTTTTCTTCGGCTTCTTTTGCCTGTGCAAGTTCAAGTTCTTTTCTTAACGTTCTTCTGGTTGTTTTCATCTCCTTGATAGATGCGGCTGCTGTCTGAATGTTTTCCTCAAGCTCGGCTAATTCTTTTTTGATTTCTTCTGTAGGACGAATTACTTTGATTTTTGGCATTATTAAATCCTCCTTTTTTGTTAAGAAGTATATTACATTTTTGCCGTTTTGTATATGTTTTAAGCCAAATTTTTGTAAAAATATTTGCTGACTGGCTGATTTTGTTTCTGCGTTTTTTTTGCCGGCAAAAATCCGGCATATTGTAGATGTAACAAAAAAAGTCAAAACAAGAAAGGAAATTAAAAAAAATGAGCGATAAAAAAATCGTAAACATTCAGTTAACAAAGGCAAAGTCTGTTGCAGCAGTAGAGATTGGGAAAAATGAATATGTTGATGCGGACGGCGTAACATACAAAAATATTGATTCTGACTTGATTTCTGATGCAGATGATGTCTCTGAAGAAGAAAAACATACTTTTAAGTATTTGTCATCATTATATGATGGCATTGCAGGGCTGGAAGAGCAGAAGCGTGCAATTGATACGAAAATCGCAGCCTCAAAAAAGGAAATCAAAAGAGCAGAATCTGTCATCAGAAACCTGCAGGGAAGAATGTCCATTGCCGATTTTGCGGAAGAGGTTGGTAATGAACTCCTGGAAGGATTATTTGACGAGATGGTAGACAAAGATTTCTGGTGCGACACTGCACTTCCTGGAGAGGGCGTTGATGAAAATGTCATGTATATCTTAAATGTCAGGGGTATAAGCCTCAGAAAATGTGGGCTTGAATCTTGGCCGTTTATGCATTGCGAAGAAGGCGGAGACTGGGAGATGTATGAAAACGCTGCAGAATACCTGAAATATCAGCGTATGGTTAAGGCATATGCAAAATCGCTGCCGATTAATGCGGAGTATATCTCCAAATTGTATTACGATAAGGAAGATGGATTGCAGTGTGTTTCAGCATACAAAATCAAGCTGGAAAAGAAACTGACAAAAGAATATGCGAAAGAAATTGTCGCAAAGTTAACTGATGGATTTGTGTACGGAAAGTAATGATTGCCGGCTGTATGACTACAGCCGGATTTTTTTGTAGGCGAAAATCCTGCATATTGTAGCTAAACAAAACAAAGAAAGGAGATACAAAAATGCAAAAATATATTCAGCTGAAAGGTTTTGTCAAATCTAACAACGAGGCGGTAGAAGCAGTTGTTCAGTATCTTGCAGAAAAATACAAGATTGAAAAAGAAGAGGTAAAAAAATACGTTGATGGAGCCACCGTCAACCCAGATGAAACATATGATTTTCTCGACAAGGTATATGCGTTAACAAAAATAACCAAAACCAAGAAAAAGCAACGGCTCGTATACGTACATATTGCCGAATATTGTATTGAAAGACTTGCAGGGCTAGTAGATATTGTTGCAGTAAGCTACAAAGAGACGACTTAGTCGTCTCTTTTTTTTGCTGTCTGCAAAATCCGGCATATTGTATATACAAATACAAAACAAGAAAGGAAGAAAAAATAATGGCAAAAATAATCAAATTAAATGTGTATGAAAAAACTGTATATGCGGTACAGGTGGAAGATAACCTGTATATTGACGAACTTGGCGTAAAGCATTTATCCCCGTCTCCGGAGAACTGCAAAAACACCAGAAATGTACCTCCGGCTCTCCGGACGGCATTGGAACACCTTGCAAAAAACCATACAGCAAGAAAAAAGGTAGAAGACAAGCGTACTAAATTCCTTAAAGAAATCAGTCAGCAGCTGAATGAACTTGAGAAAGATGAATGCGCAATAATGAAAGAACTGCGTGATGCAAAAGGTATAATCAGCAGAGATGAGTTTGTTGATGCTTTCTACGAAGCACTGCCTGACAGGGTGAAAAATGCAATGAAGCAGTATGGATATTCTGCTGGAAGCACTCCGTATAATCTTGGATACGATGACAGCCATATCTATATCATCAGAAATGTGATTGTGTATAAATACAACAAGAACATTCCGTATGCTTATGAAGAGTATGACGGCAACTGGATGATGTGTGATGAGGCTGAAGAGATGGAAGCATATAAAAAAGACATCAAAAAGAACGAAAAACTGCTCCCGGTATCTATGCCTATTAACAGTTACATGTGGACAGGAGACAAGTTCTCAACCTGGTATTCCGGAGTGTATGAGATTGCTATTGAAGGAGATATGACAAAAGAATACGCAAAAGAACTTGCAAAGAAATTTGCAAGATAATGCCTGATTTGCCGGCTGCAGAGATGCGGCCGGTTTTTTTTGTGTGTTGAAAAATCCGGCATATTGTAATTGTAAATATAAATTTTGTATACAAAGAAAGGGGAATTAAATATGCAGTTTGTAATTTTGAAAGACGAGTATGAGTTGGACCAATATGGAGTTGAAATCAAACATAAGATTGCTACTGAATGCAACGAATATTTGCAGACAGGAGAATGCAGCCTGACAATCAGGCCTGCCGATAGTCCTGATGTGGTTCACGTTGATGAGAATGAGGTTCCAGATGATGTGAAGACTGTGCTGAAAACAGCTTATGAAGCAAGAGAAAAATATCTTTCTCCTGTATCCAGAACGACAAAAGAAGGAGCAGCAAGACTGAGGGCTGATTATGATAATGCGATGAAAGCACTTGATGAGTTTTCGCATAAGGACGAAATTTCACTCTTAGATTTTGTGAAGGAATTTTTTAAACATGTTCCTGATGAAATCAAAAAAGAGATAATTGACAACGAATATAAGGTGATGACGAATTTTTCTGATGTGGATTTTTCCTGTTATGAAGAGTTTGCGAAGATTTCGTCCAAAGAATTAAAAATCTCTCGAAAGAAAATAGCTGCAGATGATGAGGATGCGGTCAAAACTTGTGATTTGGAATTCAATGGAAAAATCACTTATACGACAGACATTAAGGCAATGAAGCTGAGAATCAAATTGTTGGAAGAAAATTCAAAACCTTTACCTGTTCCGTGGAAAGGAGAGAACTATATCAAAAAAGAAATCAAAGCAGGGAAGCATGTAATGGTTGTATATGATGAATATATCATTCCATTCTACGGCATAATGACAAAAGCATATGCAGAAATGCTGGCAAAGTTGTTTCTGAACACTGATGGAAGTATGAAACGATGGCAGGTATGCAATATCAAGAAAAAACTGCACAAGAAAACTTACAGCATCCAGTAATGGATGCTGTTTTTTTTGTTGCGATAAAAAATGAAGCCGGTTTTTTCGTGTGTGGAAGAATCCGGCATATTGCAGTTGTAAATATAAATTTTGTATACGAAGAAAGGGGAATTAAATATGCAGTTTGTAATTTTAAAAGATGATTACGAAGTGGACGAATACGGGATTGAAATTAAACGTGAAAACCCTCCGGAATTTAAAGATTTAAAGCCGGCAATGAAAGTTATCAACGAATATGTGACAACGGGAGAATTCGGTGTGGAAGGCAGACAAGCCGGAGATAAGAATGTGGTTTATATTGATGAATCTGAGGTTCCGGAAGATATCAGAAATGCACTGAAAGCAGCATATGTTGCACAGAAGAAATTTCTTTCTTTGCGTCCTACAACACAAAAAGAAGATGTCGCCAAGTTAGAGGCTGAAAGAGATGAGGCATTCAAACCGCTTAGAGAAGTTTCTCACAGAGAAGAACTCACTCTTACCGAGTTTGTCCAGGAGTTTCTAAATTGTATCCCTGATGAAGTCAAGAAAGAAATGCAGAAAAATGGATACAAGGTCACAACAAATTTTTCTGAGTCTGATTATTCCTGTTATGAGGAATACGCTCAAATCCATGCTAAGGAATTAAAAATATCAAGAAAAAAAGTTGCGGCTGAAGATGAGGAGACAGTGGATGGCTGCGATTTGGGGTACAGCAAAAAAACGACATATGCATCAGATGCTGCGGCTCTGAATTTAAGAACGAAGCTGCTGAAAGAAAATTCCAAGCCCTTATCCGTCCCGTGGACAGGAGAGCATTACATCCGAAAGAGTTCTAAAGCCGGGAAACCAGTAATGACTGTTTTCGATGAGTACTCCATTTCATTTTACGGCATATTAAAAAAGGAATATGCACAGCTACTTGCAAGGCTCTTCCTGAATACGAGTGGAGCAATGCAAAAAGTGCAATTGTCATATGCCAAGAAAAAACTGCACAAGAAAACTTACAGCATCCAGTGATGGATGCTGTTTTTTTTGCTGCAATGCACACAAAAAAATGCCGCCTGAAAATTTCAGGCGACCATAGTTTACAGCGTCAAATTTAACTTTTACCAATCTTATCCAAAATGAGTTTTTTGACATCAAGCAAATCTACATAACCAATTTCGTCTATTGCCTTCAGAATCTGTTCTAATGTACTAGAAGATAAGACATCATACTGTATTAATTTTGTAAGGTTTTTGGCTTCGTTTTTATCAATAAATTCTTTCGCTAAGGCCTTTCCTGCTCTTTTTAAATACTTCTTTGTTTCTTCATTGGGTAAGACTTCATATTCCTGAAATGCAAGAGTACGTTTGAGCTTTGGATTCTTTCCAAATGTTTTATAAAGCGGCTCTGCAAATCCTGTCTTCTGAGAATTCAGCAAAGAATTTATCTCGTCTTTGATTTCCTTGGTAATTGACTCTCTGTTTGGAAGATAAATCGTGTGAGATGGTGTGATTATTTTTGTTGCAGCTGTTCGTTCAACGATATTATCTGGAATATTGTCTGAAGCAAAAACAATTATCTGTGCATTAATATAGCCATATTTGTCAAATCCTTCGAAAGAAGATGGGATAAACAGTTTCTTTATGCGGGCTCCTATAAACGCCTTTTCGCGTATTGTTTTTGTCCCTTCATTTATTTTGACTGTTTCTAATGCTCCGCAATTATAGAACACATAATCATTAAGTTCACTTAACGCGCCCGGAGTTTCTATAATGGCAAGTTTTGTGCAGTTTCTGAATGCGTCATACCCTATTTTCTTGACTGAGTCAGGAATTTTTATAGAAGTAATTTGACAATTAATAAATGCACCGTTTCCAATCTCTTCTACTCCACTCTCTATAATTACATCATCTTTTTTATGGCAAAAGCATGCGACCACTTTACGCATATCCTTCGTATATACAATATCATTTATAGTTGTATATTCTGGATTAGTTGAACTAATTTTGGCATTATATCGCTTCAAGTATTTTACATTTGCTTCAGACATATGGTCTGTGCCCATAAATACTAAGTTGTTTGGTACAGAATAAAACATGTCTCGCCTGAAGAAAGCCTTGTTGCATTTTATAATCATAGTTGCATCCATATTATAATCAAGAAACGTAGCCATTGCTGTTGCGAAATTTGGGATTATATATTTTTCTGCGTTTTTATTAAAATCGCATGCGATGGTTCCGGCCATTTTTACTCCGTCAACAAAAGGCTTTTTCATGCATGCCAGGCCAGATTTTTCAAATGCCTTAACTGAAACATTTACTATGTCTTCTGTATGGATAACCTGATTTGATTTGCAACCAATTAAGGCATCTTCATCGATATCTGTTATACCTCTTAAATCCAGTGGTTCATCTTCTTCCAAGCAGAAGGTATTAAGCAAAAGATTTTCTGCGTCATTCAATTTTCTTATCAGCATTGTTCCGGAAGGATACTTCAGATTCGTAGATACGATTTCCCTTACGTTTGGAAACAATGTGTTTGAAAATTTAATATATAGTTCATTGCTTTCACCAAACCTTAAACGTTTAACACTTGGAAATGATTTTTTATTGCAATCAAAATTTAAACGTATGCCATATAAATCTCCAAAATCTACCTCTTCCGTATTTGGCTCTACTTTGATATCCATGCAAACACCGTCGCTTACTAAAAATGATACGCTGTTTCTTTTTACCCATTCACCTATTGAACTGTAATTTTTTTTCATTTTCATCATTCCTTTCTTTGTTGTGCATTAATTATTTCAATATTAATATGCATAAAATTAATATGCATAAAATCTTTTGTACAAAAAACGCAAAAAAAGAAAACTTACAGCATCCAGTAATGGATGCTGTTTTTTTGTGCAGAAATCCGCAAAAAAATACGGAAAAAATAAAAATTCGGTATATTGGATGAAGAAAGGGTAGGTAGAGAATGGAAAAGAAAAAGCAAAAAAAATAAAGAACAAAAAATAGAAAGAAAATAGAAAAAGAAAGCGAAAGGCTGAGATTTGCTCTGTAAAGAAAGATGTGGCGGCGGGAGATTGCTGGTCGGCTGATGCCGGAACGGAAGATGTTGATAACCGGAAAGCGTTGTGCCCTGTAAAGAAAGCTGACGGAAGAGCACTGGCCGGTCAAGCCGGGAGGAAGGTTATTGACTGACGGAAGGCTGTGCGGCTTGTGCGAAAAAATGTATGGTAAGATGTTGCCGACAAAGCAGAAGGCGATATCGGTCGTAAGTTTTACAAGTTAACTTCATGCCGGCTGGTTTAAGCCGATTTTGCCGGCAGATATAAACAATGCAAAAAAAAGAAAGGATGAAAAATAATGGCAAAAATACTTCTCAGTATATATCCGGAATATACAAATGCAATCTTTTCCGGAATAAAAACAGCAGAGTTTCGCAGAAAAGTTGTAAACGAGCTGCTGGAAGGCGGAAGCCATACTTTATATTTTTACGAAACGAAAAAGAACGGCGGAGCCGGAAAGGTTGTAGGTCAGGCAGACGTAAAAGAGGTGTTCGTAACGCTGCAGGCTGCATATATGCCCTCAGGTTTACCGCAGCTTGACGGCCTTTCAGTTGAAAAAATGCAGCAGATGTATCTGTGCTGGTGCAGACAGAAAGAGAAAGCTCCTGCTAGATGGTGGTATAGTGATAGCGATTTTGCAGCTTACCGTAAGCTTATCGGATGGACTGGAGACCCGAAGCATTATTACAATTATGTGTTGAAGCTTGAAAATGTTCAGAAATACAATACTCCGCTTGATGTTTCATGCTTTACATATGAAAACGGCAAAACGATTACCCGCCCGCCGCAGAATATGTGTAAGTGCCTGCCTGCCTGATTTCGCCGCGGCAAAAATCCGGCATATTGATTTTGTAAAACAAATAAAGAAAGGAGACTTCAAAAATGGAAGCAAAAAAAATTTACGAATCAGGAAAGCTGCATGGTGTATACCGCTGCGGGAAAAGAGAGGAATTAGTAAATAAAATTCCAAGGATTGATAAGGAAGGTATGCCTGATGTTACAGGTATCGTTATTTCAGGAATTATGAATTTCGGAAATGATGCTGATATGATTAAGGCTATGGCGAAAGATGCGATTGGATGCAAAGCGGAGGATGTTAAAATTCCATACGATGAGTCACAATTTGCACGGCGCCGGTTCATCAACGATGTGATTGTTGGTAAGCTGACTGGTTCTGTCAGATTCAGCACTCAGGCGCTGATTGATACTTTTTACGAATTCCTTGAGATGCCTACGGAAGCGACAAAGCAGATGCAGGCGAAAGATGATTTGAGGGATATTGAAAGGTATCTGAATAATGAGACCAGAAGACCGATTGTCATTGGTCATCCGATTATCAATCTCTGTGGAGCCAATTTTGAATGCCAGATGGATTTCGCATTCCTTGGCCCGCATATCGTAAAAACCAATAAGCATAAAGAAGGCAGAAAATGGGTTTACGATGAAGAAGAGGTTTACCTCGCTGAGGCTGTAAGGATTTTTCCAAATAAGCCGGCTGTCAAAGAGACATCAAAGATACTTGACGTTGGAATTGGGACAAGACTTGAACTGTACGTCATGATAAAAGAGATGCAGAAATGGGTTGACACGCATAAATGTGCTGGTGGCCAGCCAATCCTGCTGCGTGCAAGCTATTACTACCTTAAAAAAGACAGGGAAGACGATAAGCATTACAGCGATAACTTCTTTGATGGAAAAGGCGGCAATGTCATCTCGCTGTCTGTTATCTATTCAGAAGATACGATGAAGGCGATTGATGACATATATGCACCAAAGCTCAGAGAATTTCTGGAAGGCAATTCAGCCCTTTCCGGGGAATGCAAGAATTGTTCTTCAAGAATGCTCTGCGGGTACCATGACGCATCAATCCCGCTTACAGAAGAGGAAAGACCGAAGCCAAAAGCTCTGCCTATTTTAAGCCCTGACCAGGAAAAGGCAGCAAATGCTTTGGAGGGCAATATCCGTGTTATCGCGACTGCCGGAAGCGGCAAGACGACTGCGATGGCATACAGGATTATGAATCTTCTTAAAGCAGGAGTAAGCCCTGAAAAGATTGGATGCTTTACATTCACAAATGCCGGAGCCGGAGAGATGCGTGACAGAATCAAAGGTTTCTGTAGTATCGCAGGGATTGATGTAGATTTTGACAAAATCACAATATCTACTATCCACTCATTCGGTGATTCGCTGCTGAAGCAGTATTATAATCTGCTTGGATACAAAAAACCGCCAGTACTTATTAATGAAATCCAGCGGACAAAAATCATTGAGGAAATCCTGTCCAAGAACAGCACTATTGAAGAGCTGGCAGACAAGTATAAAAACTTTTACCTTGATATGTTCCGTGCTAAAGGAATCCTTGAATTGATGAAGGGATATTTTTCCGATATCATGGACGGAATTTCACAGGAAGACTTTCAGGAAAAGACACGTCTTGAAAATGAAACGGTTGAAGCTATATATCGCATGTATATGCAGTATGATAAGTACAAAAGTGAAGCATGCCTGATTGAACATAGTGACCAGGAGCTTGGCGTTCTTAGACTGCTGAGACTGAAACCAGACTTGTTTGACGAGGTTGGAATTGAGCACATCTCCGTTGACGAGTACCAGGACACATCAAACATACAGTTTAAAATCATCAATGAAATGAGAAAAGCGAAATGCGTTAAATCATTGTTTATCGTTGGTGATGACGACCAGAGTATATATGGATTCCGTGAAGCAAACGTTGAGCTTATCAAAGATTTCTTTGCTATGATTGGCGATAAGAATGGCACTGATGTTCGGCTGATGGAAAACAGACGTTCAACAGTCAATATCGTTGATTTTGCAACAAAGCTGATTTCGTTTAACGAAGACAGAATTGACAAAAAGCCTGTATCTACAAATGGATTTGGAAAACATGTAGAGGTTGAAAAATGCCGTACGAAAGACGAAGAACAGGAATACATCATAAGGAATGTTGAGGCTTTGATAAAAGAAGATGGCAGAAGTGCAAATGAAATTGCAATTCTTGCCCCGACAAATGCTGAGCTGGTAGAATATGCAGATTTACTGCAGAAACGCGGCATTGAGTCTGTTAGTATCAACCCGGAGCCGATTCTGGAAAATCCACGTGTTCTTGGCGCCATTGGACTTGTGAAGTTCATGCTGAGCAGCAGCGAGCTTAACGGTACCATGTATATCAATGTCAGAGATAAAGGCAAGGCAATGACAATGACAGAAGATGAAATCAGGAAAAGTATGCTGGAACTTCAAAATGAAGTGAAGGAAATTTCTGATGTATCAGCGCTGTTTGAAAAATTCATGGCTCTTGACCCTGATGGAAATGATGAAATTTACCAGAGCTTTCTTGAGGACATTAATACCGCGAAAGAGGAAGCAGTAAGAAAAGAAAACCTTCCGGAGGTATGCGAATATATTATTGATTTTGACCGGTTCGGCCAGAAGCAGACCGCAAGGAAAGAAAAGGCATACAATGGAGTTGTACTTTCCACAATGCACTCTTCAAAAGGTAAAGAATGGCCAGTCGTGTTCTGCTCTGTTACAAAGCTGCACGGTAGGGATTTGAAACCGGAAGATATTCCGGAGAAGAACAGACTTTTGTTTGTTGCCTGCACCAGAGCCAAAGAAGAACTTTATATTTCAGGCGTCACTATCGCCGTCAGCACTGCGGCTGAAGATGTTGAGAACCTGTTTCTTAACGAATGCTTACAGGTAGCAGGAGAAATGTATGGCGATAAAAAAGAAGAATTCGCTTCCTGATATGTATAGCCCCGAAAAGAAATTTTCGGGGTTTTTGCGTGCATGAAATGCGTGAGCTGAAAACAAAAAAAGAACTTACAAAATCAGCCTCAAAAAGAGCAAGAAAGAGCAGATACGAAATCCGGCATTTCATATTATTGTATATTTCTCATATTGTAAAAGGCAGCCGGCAAAGCGGCTGCCTGATTTTTACAAAAAAGCAAAAATATATAGAAATTCAGGAGGGAAAAACAATGAAACATTTTGAACTTGGCCAGATGCATAAGGTCGATATAAACGAAGGATTTAAAGAAATTAAAACAGCGCCTGAAAGAAGCGGTAGGTCTATGTCTCAGGAGATGGAAGAACAAAAGAGACGGGAAGCTGAGAAGAAGAGGAGAGACCATGAAAAATATGGTAAGCTTCTTGACCGTGAGGATTCTATTGAAGAAAGCAAAGATGATTATGATATTGGTGATGACTACAAAATTGGAAGTGAGATGGATGACTTAGACAAGAATGACTTGATTCGCGATGATGAAGAGCCTGACCTGGAGGAAGAGCAGGAAGAGGAAATAGACGACCTGGATAAAGATGATTTTATTGAAGAGGACAAAGACGATTATGACATTAGTGAGGATTACAAAATCGGAGGCGAAGTAGATGATTTGGATAGAGACGATGAAATCCTTGATGATGATTTCGACTACGATGAAAGTGAAGACCTTGATAACTGGCTGGATGAAGAAGATATTGGAAATGATTTCATGCTTCGACAGCAGTATATCAATCAGAACAGAGCTGATAACCTAGACCATGGATTCGGAGGAAGAGATGATGACGGGTTCAGGGGTCTTGATAGCGAAGACGGGTTCGATGGCCCATCGGCATCCGGATTTGATTTTGATGACTATGATATGGATATGGAGATTGAGTAGGTGGTGCAGAACGGAACCACGCAGAAGGTTTTTCTGCGGGGTTCTTGTTGTATTACAAAAATTTGCTTGTTGAAAACATAAATAAGAAGTCATATGTTGCCATTAAGGCATCTGTTCTTTCTTCCAAAACGAAGCACGATGTATCGCGAGGCATTATCGCCTGGCGTATATGTTTCCCTCCATGTCTCCACTGATGCTCTGCTTCGCATTGTACAATATCTGATTCCAGCTGTTTTTGTATCTTCCAGTATGCATCATGTCGTTCTTTTTCGTCCTTAATGGTTCTTGCATACAAATGCGCAGCCTCATATGCCTCAGTATTCCTGAATTCGAACGGCACCTCCTGTATCTTAACTGCTCCGGATTCCAAATCTAAAGTACACTGTGTGTGAAACCCGTCTTTTATTAATTTTGCATAATATGCGTATTCCATTTTTTTTACCTCCAGTATTGTTTCTTAAAATCAAAATCTTAAAAATAATATGCAAAAAAAACGTCAAAAAAATTCAGCATTCTTCATATTACATATATGAAACTAAAAAATGATATACTGAAAACAGGAGGATTATCTATGATTAATAAAAAAATATTAGCCGGAATCCTGGCGGCGTCACTTGCCACGGTTCCGTTGATTACAACATATGCAAGCATGCCGGATATTGAAGATGTAAGTTACACATCAGACGACGAAACAGAAGAGGAAGCTCCGAAGGTAGATAAGGCTGCGAATTTCCAAAATTCAGTCAACCTTACTGATGAGGTGGCGAAAGGAGATGAGACATCAAACGTGATGTTCAGCCCGACAAGCCTTAATTTTGCTCTTGGCATGATTGCAGAAGGTGCAAAAGGTGACACGAAAAAAGTTTTATCTGACTATCTTGGAACAGATAACTTTACGGAATATGCGAAATACTACCTGAAAGCAGCTAAATATTTCAACCCGGGCAATAAAGAACAGACATACGGCTATTCTTCAAAGTTAAAGATTGCTGATGCACTATGGCTTAACAAAGGCCTGACACTTAAAGATGCCTTTAAGAAAAATGTATCTGACAATTTCAACGCAGAAGCGCAGGTTCTTGATTTTTCAGACAAGAAGAAGACATGCAACATAATCAATAAATGGTGTAATGAAAGCACTGAAGGCCTTATTTCAGAAATCGTAAAGCCAGAAGCGATTAATCAGGACAGTAAATTATTCCTGACAAACTCTTTATATTTTGAGTCTGGATGGTCTTCTCCGTGGGAGTTATCAGACAAAGAAGAAAAATTCGGGGCAAAAGAAAAAACAAAATATATGGAAAGCAAAGGCGATGTTTATTACGAAAATGATTCAGCAACAGCCTTTGGAAAAAGCTATGCTAACGGTCTGGAATTTATTGGCATTCTGCCAAAAAATGAAGATGATTTCACACTTGATAGCCTTGATATTAAAGACTTGTTAAAATCAGAGCCGGAGTATGATGAAGTATACTGCAAAATGCCAAAGCTGAATTTTGAAACAACAGCTGAATTAAGTGATATCTTAGGCAACATGGGACTTAAAAATATCTTTTCAAATAAAGCAGACTTTTCTGGTATCTCAGATGAAAAGCTGAAAGTCGGTTCTGTGCTACAGAAGACAAAACTGGAGCTGGATGAGAACGGAACAAAAGCGGCAGCAGTGACTTCAATCTCTATGGAGACATGTTCGCTTGCATCACCTGACCCGATTGTGAAGAATGTAGACCTGACAAGGCCATTTGCGTTTTTAATCTATGATTCCACAAATGACGAGGTGTTGTTTATGGGAAAAGTAGTAACATTGCAGTAAGTATTTGCTGACAATTTCCGTTTTGCGAAAAATACAGCATATTGTAAGAAAAATTAAGATAGGAGATATGCAAAAATGGAAAGAACTTGTATAGCAATTACTTCAAGCGATAAAAACGCGGTTATGCATCTTGAGATTTACACACCAGAGGACAAAAGCAATCTGAAAGGAATGATACAGATATGTCATGGAATGACAGAATATGTATGGAGGTATAAATCCTTTGCTGAATACTTTACATCTCGTGGATACGTTGTCTTTGGCAATGACATTATAAGCCATGGAAGAAGCAACACTCAAAAATCATTGGGTTTGTACTTTGCTGACTGGAGAAATGTTTACGATGATGCGGAAAAAACGAGAGAGTATGTTCAGGAAAAATATCCTGGCCTTCCGGTGTATATTCTTGGTTTTTCACTTGGTTCTTATGCTGTAAGAACAATGGGAAGCCTGCTCCCGTATAAAAAGGAAATCCTGATTGGAACGGGAGACCAGCAGGAAATGCTGATGAAACTGATGCAGAAAAAAATCAGTAAAAAATATGCCGGAAAGATGGCTTACATCTCTGATGACATCAAAAAACTTCTGTTTGGCAGCTATGCCAAAAAATTTCCCGGAAAGCCAGAAAACTATTGGCTGCTGACTGATGAGGAAAAGCGTCGGGAATATGAAGATGACAGACTTGTGAAAACAAGTGTAACACCTGGATTTTTCTGTGAATTCCTGAAAGGAATGGAACTTGCGAGCGTTCATTTAAAAATGCCAAACAATACTATCCCGACAATGTTCATGTATGGCGAGAATGACCCGGTTTCGGGATTTGGAAAAGGAATACAAAAAGTATATAGAAAATATAAGAAATATAATCCAAATACAGATATTATGTCTTTCCCGGGCACTCATGATATTCTGCATGATGCTGGATGCGAGCGTGTGTTTGAAGAAATATATAAATTTGTTGAAAGCTGAAGAAAAATGAGCAGGCGATTATCGCCTGCTCATTTTAGTTAGTTTAGAGTTTAAAAGTTTTAGATGAGCCGTCAGACTGACTGATTGCGTTTAGTAAATAAGCTTCTGCTAATGTGAATTGATGAATTCTGTCGTCTGCAAGAAGTTTTTTCATTGAAGACGATGACATAATGTTCAATTTCAGAAAATCAACCAGCTCGTTTTCCTTTTTGGAATCAAGCAATCGGTTTGTCAGGTTTACTGCAGTTCTTCTAAGATAGGTTTTGATAGAAGAGCTGTTGTTGTATTTGTAAATGGAAATGGCAAGATTCTGTTTGGTTTCTGTATATAATGCCATGTCAAGTATAGACTCCACAAACTTGTTGTCTGATACAATGTCGGAGAATTTACGCATATAAAATGTATCATCCATTTTTGCGATATCCCGTGCTGCTATATAACGTGGGATGAATAGTTTGTATGTCCCATCTGTAATTTCCACAATATCATATATGTTATCATCTGAATAATTATAATCGTCTTCTGAGTTCCGTATGCATGATTTAAAGAAATCTTTTGGCAGATAACCGCTGATATGGATTCTTCTCACGTTATCAAGACACCTGTCGGCAAGTTTTTGCACTGTTGCTGGGATGTTTATCTCTGTAAGAGCTTTATTATTTGAAAATGCTGACTCTCCAATGAACAACAGCCCTTCATTAAGCGTGACAGAAGATAAGTTGATGCAATTAATAAATGCACGGTCACCGATGTCTTTAATCTGAGAAGGAAACGTTATCCGCTTTAATGATTTACAGTATGAGAACACAGATTCGCTGTACATTCCACCGATTGAAAAAATAGAATTTCCGAAATCAATACTCTCAAGTTCGTCACAGCAAAAAAATGCACGGTCTTCAATTAAATCCAGTGAATCTGGAAATTTAACAGATTTGATATGGCATGACATGAATGCGGTTTCGGCAATCTTTTTTACACCCTCAGGAATTACAACTTCGTCTTTATAGTAATTTACAGGACACTTGACCAGGATGGTTCCTGTCTTGTCATACAAAATACCATCTCTTGATGTATAGAACACATTAGAGCTAGAAACCTCTACTTTTTTAATGTTCATATTCCTCCAGTTTGTAAAAGTCATTATAGTATCAAAGTCTATATATAATACTTCTGCACTGAATTTGTAAATTGCCCCCATATTTTTTTCGCTTGTAATGGTTATTTTTTTAAATGTGACATCCGGCTGTGATTTAATGCCTGACATTGAAACTTTAGGCGGAATCACAAGCTCTTTTGCTTTCGTATCAACTCCGGCAATAGCATTACCACAGACCAAAACCCCATTGGTAAACGGGCCAAATGAAGCTGGAGGGTAGTCTGTAAATGCGTCTTCATCTATATACCTGAAGTTGCCTGCAGATATGAATGATGTTGACATGCACCCTTCAAGTGCTTTATCTCCTATTCGCAGAATATCGCTTAAATCAATCTTGTCGCCTTCATGTTTGATAAACATGTTGCGCAACTTATAGTGTCCGGCTCCACAATAGACAAGTCTGCCTTTGCCAGATTGATAATTGCGGTTGTAAGAGACTACGTCTTCCACGTTCGGAAACATAAAGTTTGATATTGAGATTGATGCAATATTGTTTTTGATGATAAGCCTTTTCACATCCGGAAACTGTTTTTTAACATCATACAAGTCTACATCAAGACATGTATCTCCGCCAAACGTAACTTCCTGGACTCCATCGTCAACGTCAATATCAACGATTGCGCTATTTCTTGGATATGAACGTTTTTCTACTTTAAACTTTACATTTTTACTCATTTTACTCTTCCTTTCTTGTTTTGTTTTCAGATATAGTATGCTTGATTTTGAAATCCCAAAAAAATAGCAGCCGAAGCTGCTATTTTTAAATCCTGAATGTATTTGACTTTTTGCTACCTGTTTTATTAATTTCGTTCAGTATGTAAGCGGATGACAATGGCATTTTCTCAGGATTCATATTCTTCTGGAACTTGCCAAGAGTATTTGCTGATGTAAGACCAAACCGTAAAAATTCAACAAGCCTTTCGTCATCGTCGTTATTTACAAAACGCTGTATAATACTTGAAGCTGCTCTTCTGAGATATGTCCCCAAGTCCTTATCGTGATTGTATCCATACAGTAAAATTGATAAATTTTGCCTCAATGGAACTAACGAAATATAGTTTAAGATTTTGTTTTCGTAGCTGTCCTTTGATGCAATATCAGAAAACCTGGCAAGATAAAAATCATGTGCATAATCGTCAATAGCATTTCGGCCAAGGTATCTTGGTAAAAATAACTTATATTTACCGTCAGTAATCTCTACAATGTCATACATATTATTTTCCGATGGTGTATCAGCCACAAAAGCAGCATTAAATAAACCATCAGGAAGATAATCTTTAGTTATGATTTTATTTGCCTTTGAGAATGCGTTTTGATACATGTAGCGCAATGATTCAGGAAAAGCAATAGTTTTGGCGGATTCACACCATGAAAATGCAGATTCGTCAATTATCTCAACCCCTTCATCAAATATTATCTCCTGTAATGAACTGCAGTTTGAAAAAGCACTAGAGCCAATAGACTTAATATTTGAAGGAATATGAAGCTTCTTTAATTCATGACAATCAGAAAATACAAACTTATTTCGTGCGCTATCTCCAATTTGGGATAAACCTTTACCAAAATCAATAGAAGATAATGCTTTACATCCCGAAAAGGCCTGTTCCCCTATGAATGTAAGACTATCAGGGAGGATAAGCTCTGTTATATTAAGATTATTGCGGAATGCTATTTTAGCAATATATCTTGTCTTGTCTGGGATAGTAATTTTGCCTCCTCGTAATTTTGGACACAGAAGCAGCATTTTCCCTGAATAGTCATATAAAAATCCATCGCGGGTTGTATATCTGTTGTTGCCTACAACTTCAAAGCATTTGGACTCCATAATGTTAAGGCGGTTTGTGTCTATGTATCCACCATAAGCTATACAGATAGTATCACAGGACAAACCAGTGACATATGAACATGATTCAAGCGTTTTTGCGTTATTTATAATAAGCTTATTACACTTAATTTTTGTGCTACCGCTAAAATCTTCGCTGATGACAACGCTTTCAACGTTCTTTGGGATTTCAACAACATCAGCGTCTTCGTCAATGCTTAAACAGATATTCCCGACACAATACGCTCCACTGACATATTCAACAGATGCCATATACGGATATCCATGAAAGGCATACTGCTCTGTATATTGAAGCTTGATGTTGATAATATTTTTTGACAAACATCCTTCAAAAGCATAATTGCTAATAGAGATGACATCTTGCAGGTCTATGACCTCATCTGCCTGTTTACAAAAGGTATTTAAAAGCTTAAACCCGCTATAGTCATGTTTAATTAGCACATTTCCCGATTTGAAATTTTGATTGTCATCGGAGATGACTTCTTTCACGTTTGGAAACATAAAATTTGAAATTTCCAAAATTGATGTTGACTTTCCTATGATAAGAGTTTCAACGCTCGGAAACTGTTTTTTTACACTTCTTAACTCAATACTAGATTCAGCTTTACTGAAATCAACAACTTTTACGCCGTCATCTACCTCAATATCAATAGTTGCCGAATTCCATATGTTGATACGGCGGGTTTTAAATCTAACTCCATCCATAATTCTATTTACTTCCTTTCTTTATAGTTTTTAATGGTTTCAGATTTAATATGCCAGATTTGGAATATGGTAGAAGAAAAAAATCCGCAAAAAAATATAAAAAGAAAACAAATGCGGCATATTGTATAAAAAGAAGACGGAGGATTAAGAAAATGACAAAAAAAGATTTCAAATTGTACGGGTCGCTGATATTGTATGCCCTGCTGCCGTCGGTATATTTGCTGATAAGAATGCAAATTGTGGCGGTCAGCGGCGTCGATATAAACATAATGGGTCAGATAGAATGGTTTGACCTGATTGATGAGGTTCTGGTGACGGCGCTGACGGTTCCTCTGTATTTTCTGCTGAAACCTGATAAGGAAAAGACAGCACCGGATAAGAATTGTGCAGCATTTCTGGCGTCGTTTGCGGTGTATACGGTGTTTACAATTATTGTAATGATGAAAATTGGAAGTATCGCTAAATTCATGAATGCAGAAAATGCAGTGCAATACCTGTTCATGCAGGCATTGTCAATGCTTGCCGGGTTTGTCGGAACGTTCATGGTAATGATATTTACGCTTAATGATGACGATAAGCTGGTGAGGCGGCTGCTTGTAAGCAGATTGTGCCTGCAGGTTGTGGCTGACTGGATTTTCATTTCCAGCTTCAAGGATGTCGGAGCGGCGTATGCAGAAATTGCAGTTAACGCAGTAATTGGGCTGATTGCCGTATTGTCTGCATATGGCAAAGGATATCTTAAATTTGCGATGCCGGGGAAAGATTTTTTGAAGGATTGGTGCAAAATTGGAGCATTTGCCGGTATTCAGATTTTTCTGGACAATTTCATTTACGCCGTGATGGTCTGCAAGATGGTCAATGCGGTGTCTGAGTCTGGAAACTACTGGGTGGCAAATAACTTTATCTGGGGCTGGCTCCTGGTGCCGGTCACCTGCCTTGTGGAGGTCATCAAGAAGAACGACAAAATCCGCCTTACGATGAAGAACTGCTGGCGGTATCTCATCATGATTTTCGCAGTATGGCTGATTACAATGCCAAGATGGAAATCTTTCATCAGTGGCCCAATGGCAAGCGATGGGAATGTCATAATGAAGATTGTGCTTCCGCTTGTTCCGTTCTACATCACATATATGATTTCTGCGGTCATTGATGGCTGGTTTGTGTCCCATGGAAGGACAATATACAATGCGATAAACTCCCTGATTGTTAATGTGGGATATTACGGCATCATATATCTTGCGTTTAAGCGCGGTATGTTTGCCGAGAACATGATGTTTATTATCGGTATGTTTGGCTGTGGTATGCTTGTACATATGGCAGCATCAATCATGATGTACAAGCTGGAAACTATATGGATACAGGCGATGCCGGCAGATTGCCATAAGAAAGCAGTGTAATGAAAATAAAAAAGCGGCTTTCATCCCCGACGCAAGCATCGGGGTTTTACGCCGCAATTCTATAACCAAAAGTATACGCACCCCAGCGGCCTTGGACGCTGGGGTTCTTGTTTCTGCCGCAATTGCAAAGCCGAAAATCTGGCATATTGTATGCAGAAAAAGGAGGTAAAAAAATGCAAAAAAATATTCTGATAAGTAAGAAAACAGCAAAAAAGATAATGGCAGCAAGGCAAAAAGCAATACAGAAAGAAAAGGCTGAAAAATACTGGGAAAAGGTGAGGATACAGGAAGACGGATGTGTGGCTGCGAGACAGATGGAAATAGAGGCTGCCAGAATTGGAAAAAGATAAAATTTTGTATGCCGTATTTTCCTGCATATTGATTTTGTAGAAACAATATGCACACAAAGAAAGGGGAATAACAATATGGCATATACAATTGATGGAAAATTAAAGGTAGCAGTTTCAAGCCGTGCGCTGTTTCAGCTGGAAAAGGAAGATGACATCTTCACAACAAAAGGTAAGGAAGCATATGAAAAATATCAGATAAAACATGAAAAAGATATTCTTCAGCCCGGTGCCGCTTTTCCGGTCGTGAAAGCCCTGCTTGAACTTGGCGAAGATGATGTTGAGGTCATCGTTGTTTCAAGAAATACCGCAGATATGAGCCTTCGGGTGTTTAATTCAATCCAGGCTCACAATCTTAATATCTGCAGGGGATTCTTTACCGGCGGTGAAAGCATTATCAATTATCTGAAATCATTGGATATTGACCTGTTTTTAACCGCAAACGATGACTCAGCAAAGGCCGCTATTGACAACGGCATCCCGGCTGCAACGATGATTACATCAGCAGCGAAGTATATGACTGAATCGACAGAGCTTCGCGTTGCTTTTGATGGTGACGCTGTACTGTTTGGCGATGAGTCAGAAGCTATCTTTAAGGCTGAAGGTCTTGAAGCGTTTGGTAAGAATGAAAGCGAAAAAGCTAATATCCCGATGAAGGAAGGCCCGATGGCGAAGTTCTTACGCGCCCTTGCGAAAATCCAGACAAAGCAGGAAAAAGAGGGGAAAAATAACGAAACAAAAATCGTTACTGCCCTTGTTACTGCCAGAAGCGCACCGGCTCATGCGAGAACAATCAAGACACTGAGAGCATGGGGAATTAAAGTAAATCAGGCGTTCTTCCTTGGAGGACTTGATAAAACTTATGTTTTAAAAGAGTTTAAGCCGCAGATTTTCTTTGATGACCAACACGTACATACTGACCGCGCTTCACTTGTAGTGCCGGCAGGTACAGTCCCTTATAAATCAGATTCCGTTTTGGCTAAGCCGAAGGAAGAGGAAAAGAAAGGAGAAAAATAATGCTGACGAAGTGGATTATTGCAATCGGAAATACTGAAGCTGACGGCGTCAGAATGCTTTATGCTATTGGAAGTGTTGACCAGATTAAGCGGGCTCTTGTAGAGCTCGCCCTGGAAGATAAAAGCAATGATGAAGAGAGTTTTAATTACGGTACTGAGGATATTTCAGATGTTGAAGAAACCGCTGACAGTAAAACGAATGAGGTGACAGTGCTGAACGCGTACAATGTTTTTTCTGATTATCATATTGACTATACGGCGCAGCGCCTTGATTCTATGCAGATGCGTGAAGTCTGAGAAAGGAGAAATCAATGAGAGAAGGAATCAGATATGACTGGATTATTGCTGTTTCAAATTCTGCTGAAAGTGGAATCAAAATCTTGAAAACTTACTGCAAAGTAAGCGAGATTAAACAGATTTTGGTTGATTTGGCAAAAAGAGACGCAAGGAAAGATGCAGCTGCTTTTAAGCATGGTACCGAGGATATCGACCAGCTGCAGGTTGTAAAACATGATGCTCCGTTTGCTGTTGATATCGGATTCACCGCCTGCAATGTATTTGATACATACCGTATTGATTACACTGCGCATGAAATTGAACACGAGAACTATAGTGAACCAGAAGATGCACTGAAACATATTTGAAAGGAGAATGCATTATGACAAGAATCTTTATTGATACTGATGACGCTGAAAATTATGAGGACATTGAGTCTGAGCTTGAAGCCTATGATATTGATTTCGATTACGATGATGCTGGCCGTATGATGGTTGATGATTCTGATGCTGACATTGTAATGGATATCATTGATGACTTTGGAGTTAAATCCTCCATTGTCTGAAAGGAGCAAATATGGAAAACTACAAATGGATTTTTGCTTCTTCGCGCGGTTGTGAGATAGAGATGACTGAAATCACATGTTCTGTTGATGAAGCGAAAGAATATATGCTTCTTAAAATATCCGCTAAGGCTGAAAAATTAAGTTATTGTTTTGCGTATCCTCCAAAATATGAAAAAGACCTGCAGATAGAGACAAGCTCTAAAACAGGCGAGGTAATTGCGATTAAATGTTTTAACGTAGAAAAATTCTACGGCGGCATAACCAATTATCTTATGCGTCGCGCTGACAGGATACAGGAAGAAATAGTGACAACATCTGAAAAGAAAGGTTAAAAACGGTGACAAAAATGTTAGAACGAGAATTTTCTGACAGAACAGGATTCTATCCTCCTGCTGACATGTATGAGATTATTGAAAGCAAATATCTCGAGATGGATGTAGATAAAGACAAGTTTTGTGAAATGTACAAAAATAATGACGAAGACTTGGCTGAATGTATCCAGATGGAGACTGATAAGGCGACTGTGATAAAGCTTAATGAGATGACAAAGAAAGCCAAAGAAGAGAAAGAAGCTTTGGAGTGCAGAATCAGGATGCTGGAAAAAGGTATGAAAGACTTACAGCTCTTGTATGATAAAGAACTGGAGTGGAAGCCTTATGAAAATGAGAAGCTGTACAGCCAGGAAGAATATGATAAGCTTGTAGGTAATATCCCTGAAATGAATATTGACGCAGCAAAGAAATTTGTTGTTGATTCTTTTGGCTTTAATCCTGACAGAATTCTGATTATGACAGAGTACCCAAAACAGGAAATCAATCGGCACGGTAAGATAAGAAATGCAAAAGGCGAATTCTATGCAAGAAAGCCTTTGTACGAATCTACAGATTACAATTACATTCTGTTTTCATGCGCGGGTATTGACTATGAATGCGTGGACGGAGAATTGTATATGCTGACTGATTGAAAAAATATGTGATATTGAAATATGACAGCCGGGGTTTCCCGGCTGTCTTTTTTGGAGCTGAAAAATCCGGCATATTGTAAATATACAAAATATGTACAAAGAGAAGGGAGAAAAAATAATGAAAACAATAGACTTAAAAAACCTTAGAATAACCGTAGAGCATTTTGTCAGCCTTCCACTGACTGTCACTGACTATATTTGCGAGGTCGTCGACAAACTTGGGCCGGCTGGAGCTTATATTAAACCGGGAATCGTTGATACTAACGAGCAGGAAAGAGATTGCCACCAGTTCTTCTTGAAACATTACCGCCAACTTGGAAACGACTTGGAAGAAGAAAGGATATACTATCCATTTGTAACAAATATTAATGATTTTGATATCATCAATATGATTGTTAAATATTTCTATGATGACGATTATGCAGCAGAGATTCTTCACCTTGCAAATGATGAAATTCGCGATTCGTATGATGTAATTGTCAGGTATCCGGAGACTTCGTCTGATTCAGATAGAAGGGAGATTGTATTGCCGATAGATTCGTCAATAATAGATGATTACGGAGATTTTCACGCGCTGGAAAAGCTGGCTGAACTGATGCAGGAAAAAGGCCTAACACAAGACGATTTGCTCGTTGTCCTGAATGCGGTAAGGCTGAAAAATATTGAAAAATAAGTACAAAAAATCTTCGCGTTAATTCGCGGAGATTTTTTTGCATGCTGTAAAAATCCGGAATATTGTAAATATCCAAAAAATGCTCTGCTTTCTTAAAAATTCTGCATATTAACGAAGAACGGGAAATCCCCGGCCGATAAAAAGTCGTCCGCGGGTCAAATGTTCCAGTTTTAACTTCGCACATGGTTCTGAATCCCCGTTCGAAGTCTGGTTACGAGCCGGAACGGCGAGTTATCAACTATACAAAAAAAATTCTTAAAAAAGGAGGTAAAAAACTATGGGAAGAGCAGGAGCCGGAGGTGGCGGTGGCGGCCATTCGGGCGGCGGGCATTCATCCAGCCGGTCAAGCGGCGGCCATCATGTAAGCAGCGGCAGCAGTGGAAGACGGGCCGGTGGCGGAGGAAGTAGTTACAGCAGTCACAGCAGTTACGGTGGCGGAGGATTCTATGGTGGCGGTTTCTATCCACGACCGCCAAGACGAAGCTCCGTTATTGTCAGTCATGGTGGAAACTTTAATGCCGTTATATCACTTATTATATTTGTTGTTGTTCTTATAGCTGCATTTGGTGGCTTTCCGTCGTCAAATTCATCTTCAACGAAAAGCGTACCAAAAAGTACACAGAACAGAGAACGACTGGAATCTGGTGTAGGATATGACAATAATTGTATTGTTGACAATATCGGCTGGTTTGACAACGTCACCAAAACAGAAAAATCAATAAAGAAGTTTTACGACAAAACTGGTGTACAGCCATACATAGTCTTAAATGCTTACGACAGCACTCTGCTTACGGATACAGCAAAAGAAGAGTATGCCAAGAAGTGGTATGATGAACATATTAAAAATGAAAGTACATTTTTGTATATGTATTTCGCCGAACCGGATACGGACAATGATGTCGGATATATGGCATACGTCAACGGAAAGCAAGTTCCCTCTGTGATGGATTCTGAAGCTATTGAGATTTTCTGGGCATATGTTGACAAGTACTGGTATTCTGATATGTCAACTGATGACATGTTCACAACCATTTTTACAAAAACAGCTGACCGCATTATGACAAAATCAACAACGGCTGCCGATGTCGGCAATAATGCAATAAAAGTCATTGGCGTTATCATTGTTTTTGCCGGTATCATCGTTGTGATGGTTCTTAGAAGAAAACATAAAGCTGAAGAGGCAAAAGAAACTGAAAAAATATTAAACACACCGCTTAACGGAGATTCCGAAGCGGATGATTTACTTAAAAAATATAAAAAAGGAGACTGAAAAATATGGGAATTTTAACAAGATTTAAGGATATTATGAGCGCAAATGTGAACGCACTGCTGGATAAGGCAGAAGACCCGGCAAAAATGATTGACCAGACGCTTCTGAACCTTAGAAAAGACCTGGCAGAGGTTAAGAAAGAAACAGCGGCAGTGATGGCTGATGAAAAAAATGCAAAAAGAAAAGTAACAGAATGTGAAAAACATATTGCTGATTACAAAGCAGCGGCAGAGAGCGCACTTCGTGCAGGAAATGAAGGCGATGCAAGAACACTTCTGGAAGCAAAGAAGAAGGAAGAGGAAAAACTGGCTGCGTTACAGAAAACTTATGATATGACAGCTGCGAATGCCGATAATATGCAGGCAATGCACGATAAGCTGGTAAGAGATATTGAAAATTTGGAATCAAAGCGCGATTCAATCAAGGCGAAGATGGCAACTGCGAAGGCGCAGAAGCATATGAACCAGGTTCTTTCCGGCGGGGACAAAGCTGCAGCAAGTATTGATGCTTTTGAGAGATATGAAGCGAAGGCTGACAAGATGCTTGATGAGGCTGCGGCGATGACAGAGTTGAACAAAACGGCCGATGATAACACAGCAGATTCCCTGCTTGATAAGTATAAAAATGGCGGAAACGCTGATGTGGATGACGAGCTGGAGAGGATGAAGAAAGAACTTGGGCTGTAAGATTACGGCTGTTGGATTGAGAATATGGAAATATGACGCCTGCCGATGGATATCGGCAGGCTGTTTTTGTGTAAAATGACGAAAAGTATAAAGAACTATAAAACAAAATAAAAAGTATAAAAAGGTATAAAGAGTGGATGGCAGATGTTTAGAAAGAGCGATTTCTATCTTGTATTTATTTTGTCATATTAAATATTAGCGGATAAATATAATTTATATTTCGCAAAAAACAAACAGGAGGAAAAAACAGTATGAAGAAGAAAAATATTATTGCATCAGCAATGCTTGCTCTGACTATGGTATTTGGAATGGCTGGCGGAATGACAGTAACTCCACAGTTAGCAGAGCCCGTACAGGCTGCAAGACGATGCAATCATAACTGGAGAGCAATCGGTTCTCGTCGCTTATATTATAGCAATAGTAGATATACTTGCTACAGACAGGCCATTCAGTGTTCAAAATGTGATGCATCAAAATTCAGATATTCTTATAGATATCATTAAGTGCAATGATGAGCTGCCGGCAAAAATGCCGGCAGCTTTTTTGTTAGAAAAAACGGCATATTGTATGTATAAAGTAGAATAGGAGGATTCAAGATGACTAATTGCATACACTGCGATATTGCCGAAAGGTATTCAAATCCAGATACAAAAATAAACAATACATATGATATCTTGTGGGTAGGGATATCTGCAAAAATCGGAGAAAAGCCGCTTTCCGAGGCTACGAACACAGGAAAACTTGTTAAACAGATTGAAGCCGCATGCGGCAAGCCGGGATATAAGACCAATCTGGTCAAATGCCCGCCGATTGATAAGAATGGAAAGTTAAGATATCCAAACCGGACAGAAATTGACCGATATCAATTTTTTTCGTAAAAAAACGCCCTGTTTTTTATTTTTTCGGCATATTAAATATGCAAGGAAAATACATGAGAGGAGGAAGCAGAATGCATACTTTAAGATTAAAGCTGAATGTTGATGATAATACTGCAGCAGTGCTTGAAAAGCGTTTTCGTATTTTAGCGCATATCAGCAATCAGATACGCAAGAAAGTCAAAATGATGCTTTCAAGACTTGAAGACGATAAGCAATATCAGCAAGCATTAGATGAGTATATCAAGCTTAAAAAACTTAATAGTGACGACAAGCAGGTTCAGAATGACATGAAGCGATTGTTAAAGTTCATGAATGATACACGCGAAGGTATCGGCCTGACAAAAAGCGGACTTGAGAAATATGCAAGCGTTATGCAGCATCAATACAAAAAGAATATTTCCTCCCATCAGGTACAGGCTGAAGCTGCCCATGTCTATAAGGGAGTTGAAACTGTCTTATTTGGCAGTGGAAAAGACGTGCATTACAAAAAGGAATCTGATTTTCGAACGATGCCAGGAAAAGATATGAGCGGCGTTAGAATCTATTTTAATCAGGATGACGAAAAACATCAGGTCGATTGTTATATCAAATGGAATGGCCTAACAATTCCTGTAAGATATAACATTTCAAAATCTGATATGCTGGGTGATAAAAATTATATAAATGAAGCATTATCATGTGGGAAGATTAAATATTGCGAGATTGTCAGGCTGTGGTTTAAAAATGGATGGCATTATTACGTAAATCTTGTTATGACGGAAAACGCGCCAAAGAAACTGGTTCCCGGAAAATCAACCCTTGGTATTGATGAAGGGCCATCAACAATAGCGGCAACATCAGAAACATCTGTTTTTCTTGAGGAGCTGTCACCGGAATGTAAGAAATATAACAAACAGATTGCATCACTACAGCGTAAGATTGATAAATCCACGAAAAAGATGAACCCTGACAGATATAATGATGACGGGACTACAAAGAAAAAGTCCAAAGATTTGCCGGCGTGGAAGTTTTCTAAGACATGCATTAGGAATAAAGCGAAAATTAGAGAACTCTACCGTAAGAAGACGGAATACACAAAATGCAGACATGAAAATCTCTTAAACCGTATGATAAAAGATGCTTCTGTATTCATTAATGAGCCAATGGATTTTAAGGTTCTGGCGAAGAGAGCAAAAGAAACAAGCCGCCAGGATAAAGCTTCTGTTGTAACAAAATCAGATGGAACAGAGCAGACAATATATAAGTATAAACGAAAGAAGCGGTTTAGCAAATCAATATCAGACAGAAGCCCGAGTCTTGTAATATCAAGACTGAAACAAAAATGTAACCAGTATGGTCTTGTATATATAGAAACTGACAAGTGGAAATATAAAGCCAGTCAGTACGACCATGTGTTGGATGAATACATAAAATCTGAACTTTCACAACGCTTTAAGAAAATTGGAGACTATACTGTACAGAGAGACCTGTATAGTTCATTTCTCCAGTCGTGTATGGATACTTTAGAGAAACCAGACAGAAATAAATGCATCAAATTGTTTGATAATTTTGTAAAAATGCAGAATGAACTGATAAACGAAATGAAAGCAGCCGGCATCTCATACCCAACCTGCTTCGGTTTCTAGCAAACTACAAAAGGTTTCCGGCAAGCACCGGAATACTCCGATATTTGCCGGGAGTCTTTTGCAGACATAACATGCAGACAAAGATTTCCCAGTAACCCGTCAACTACACAGGAGGCAGAAACCACTCCTTCGGTTGCGAGTAAGGGAGCCTGAGCCTTCGGGTTCTTGTCATCTCTGAAAGCTGAGTCCGTAAAATGGAAGAGAGTCATGCAAAACCGTGAACCAGGCCATGCCTGAAAGATTGGCCGTCTGTTTCCGGGGATATATCTGCAGGGGTTCGCCTGCTGCAGTGAAGCCCGAGTCCTCTTCAAGTACCTGCTTGCAGGTGCGGGAATCCTGCGGTTTTAACCGTGGGAGGTTTCAATGCTGCTTTAAGAATCTGCTTGCAGAAATCGCAGAGGTCAAGCCGAAGGTCGTGGCTCTGCTTGGGGAGAAAGTATGCTCTGCGGTAGAGAAAAAATTAAACATTAAGCTAAAGCGCTGGTGCGGGTTTGAATATTTTGCGACAGAACATAACGGCATATGGTATCTACCGGTACAGCATCCGTCTTACATATACGTATACAAAAGAAAGGAAGTAGAAAAATATGTTAAAAAAGTAGCTGAGGCAATTGGTAGGATTTTTGTTGATGATGTATGTACGATTTTTAATGCTGTCATGAATACCACTTCGGAAAAAGTCGTCAAGAAAAACAAAAAAATCTAAAAAAATATACAAAACTAATCGCCAGACATATCCATTCCGGCAATGATTCTGCATATTGTATGTATAAAAACAAAAAGAAAGGAGCAAAAAAATGCTTAAAGAAAAGAAAACATACAAAGACGATATGCTGGTCGGGGATTTGGTAGAGAATCGGGAGTTCGACGTTAACTGCAATTTCGAGATATACGACTGTACCGAAAAAGGCTCTGATTGGCAGAAAGGCGCGAAGAAGATTTTTTCTACAATAAACGAAGGCTGGGTCATCCCGAATGATAAAATTCTGGCAATGAGAGTGCAGTATATCGCTCTGGATATAGAACGAAAAGCGTTAGTAATTGAAGCCGGAAAGGTCGCATGAGAAAGGAAATGATAATATGTACGATATTTTGGATATTTCAAGATATGTTTTGTATTACGCCAAGAAATGCGGACATGGATTGTCTGTCCTGCAGCTGATGAAAATTCTGTACTTCGTGCAGGCGCAGTTTCTGATAAGTAGAAAGAAACGTGCTTTTTCAGATGAGATTGTTGCCATGGACTGGGGGCCTGTGGAGAGAAAAGTCTGGTCGCATTACAAATCCTGCGGAAATGGCTATATTCCAGTGCTTCTTGGAATCAATTTTGTAAAAGAAGAAAAAGAATATATAAAAGCAGCGGAAAAAATATACATTGAAGATATTAAGTTGATAAACGGTATTGTAGACCTGCTGCTTGGATATGACAATACATATTTAATGAGCATCATCCGGAAACAGCCACCATTCATAAAAGGCCTGAAGAATTTTCCCGGATACGAGATTTCGGATAAAGACATGATGGACTTTTTCAAGTAATTTTCTAAAGAGAAGAGTGAAAAGCTTTTCTCTTTTTTTTCGCTTTTGGAAAACTTTTGCATATTAAATATATAAAAAATGAGCCCAAAATGAGGTAAATGCAAATATGCAGTTTGATATAAAGAAATATAAAGAAATCATGGAGCATATAGATGAAGACGAGGAAGATGATATGGAAATAGTATCATTCACCGACAGAGATATCTTAAATAAAGTAAACAAGAATGGATACTATACGCTAAACGAAAGCGCTGAAGAACTAAAAAACTAGATAAAATAAAGGCATAAACTATGGGAATGAATAAAAAATCAATAATGTTTAACATTAACAAATACAATAAAATTATGAGCCATATCGATGAATATGAGGATAAAGATATTAAGATAACATCACTGACTGATGCTGATATTTTTAGCAAAATAAAAGATGGCGGATATTCGTACGAACTTAATGATAAAATTAAAGTATTGGAAAAATTGAGAAAAAATAGATAAAAAATAGACAATAAATCTCTAAATTAACAAAATAGTTAAATAAAAAAGATGAATAAAAACTTGCTAAACCTGACACCCGGAAAAATTTTTGCCGGCTGTTTTTTGTGTGGCTGTACAGATTCTTAAAAAATCAGGCATATTAAATATACAGGAACAAAAGCATACAAAAAGAAATTCGCAAAAAAAATTTGGAACGAAGAAAATTTGGCATAATTAAATCAAAGATAAACAAGAGTGAAAGGAAAAAATAATAGTAAGGGGGAAAAATGAGCATAGAATTATATTTGTCTATAGCAGGTATAGTAATTATTGTTGTAATAATAGTTACTGGGTTAGAAATTCGTAAAATATCAAAAGAAATTAATGAGATTGATATTGAAAACAATCCAAAAATAAAATTTACAACAAAAGGTGGCATTGAGAAGCTGAAAAAGCGCGTTGCACGCGAAAAAAAAGAAAAAAATAACAAAAAGGAGAGGTAAAAATGGCAAAAAATACTAATTTCTACGGAGCAGACAGTATCACAGTTCTTGAAGGGCTTGAAGCCGTAAGGGAACGTCCTGGTATGTACATCGGCAGCACTTCAAGACGAGGACTGAATCATATGATTTATGAAATCGTTGATAACTCTGTTGATGAACATATGGCAGGATTCTGCAGTGAGATTTGGGTGACATTGGAAAAAGACGGTTCTGTAACCGTGAGAGATAATGGACGAGGAATCCCTGTTGGAATGCATGAAAAAGGTGTTTCGGCGGAGCGTCTGGTATTGTCCACCCTGCACGCTGGCGGTAAATTTGATAACAAATCATACAAAACCAGCGGTGGTTTGCACGGTGTCGGTTCTTCTGTCGTGAATGCGTTATCAAAACGTCTTACTATTGATATTGAACGTGATGGCGGCCTGTTCCATGACTCTTACGAAAAAGGGCATCCGACAACAGAACTGATTGACGGTCTGCTCCCGATGATTAAGAAATCAAAAGGACACGGAACTACAATCAATTTCCTGCCGGATGATGAGATTTTTGATACAGTGAAGTTTGGAGCAGAAGAGGTAAAGAACAGGCTGCATCAGACAGCTTACTTAAACCCGAAGCTGATAATTCACTATGAAGACAAGAGAAAGAAAGAAGTAGAGTCAATTACTTTTCACGAAGAAGAAGGTATTATCGGTCTTGTGAAGTCTATGACGAAAGACTCTGAAACAGTTCAGGACGCACCGGTTTCTGTTTCTGGAAAGAGTGACGGGATTGAAGTTGAATGCGCTTTCCAGTACACAACAGAATTTCACGAAAATGTGACCGGATTCTGCAACAGTATCTATACAACAGAGGGTGGCACTCACCTGACAGGCTTTAAGACAGCCCTGACAACACTTATCAATACATATGCAAGGGAGCTTGGTATCCTTAAAGAAAAGGACGCAAACTTCACCGGAGCGGACGTAAGAAACGGTCTTGTGGCTGTTGTTTCTGTAAGACACCCGGACCCGAGATTTGAAGGCCAGACAAAGACAAAGCTGGATAACCCGGATGCTGCAAAAGCGGTTTCATCCGTTATCTCAGAACAGCTGCAGATGTATTTTGACCGTCACCTGGAAGAACTGAAAGCTGTTATCGGCTGTGCTGAAAAGTCTGCAAAAATCAGAAAAGCAGAAGAAAAAACAAAAACAAATATGCTGACAAAGCCGAAGTATTCTTTTGACAGCAATGGAAAACTGGCAAACTGTAACTGTAAAGACCCGGAAAAATGCGAAATCTTTATCGTTGAGGGTGATTCTGCGGGTGGTTCAGCTAAGACAGCAAGAAATCGTGAATTTCAGGCAATCTTTCCAATCAGGGGTAAGATTCTGAATGTGGAAAAGGCAAGCATCAATAAAATCCTGGCAAATGCCGAGATTAAAACAATGGTTTATGCTTTCGCCTGTGGGTTCTCTGAAGGGTATGGCAATGACTTTGACATCTCAAAATTGAGATACAACAAAATCATTATCGCAGCCGATGCGGATGTGGATGGGGCACATATTGCCACACTACTCTTGACTCTGTTTTATAGATTTATGCCTGAACTGATTTATGAAGGACATGTATATATCGCGATGCCGCCATTATACAAAGCGATTCCGAACGGAAAGAACGGAAGAGAAGAGTATCTGTATGACGACAAGGCACTTGAAAAATATAGAAAAACACATAAAGACTTTAAACTGCAGCGTTATAAAGGTCTCGGAGAGATGGATGCGGAGCAGCTGTGGGAGACTACTATGAATCCGGCGACAAGGATGCTTAAGCAGGTTGAAATTGAGGATGCGCAGGCGGCTTCTGATTTGACAGCCTTACTGATGGGGAATGAGGTACAGCCAAGAAAAGAGTATATTTACAGTAACGCGACGGAAGCAAATTTGGATGTGTGAGATAGTATAATTTGATTTTTTCAGCTTTTGTTAAAATCAAAATCAGGCATATTAGCATAAAACTAAAAAAGAAAGGAAGAAAAGAAATGGTAAAAAATGGCTTAATTGCGATTGTTGTAATGATTGCAGCAGTAGCGGTTTCCGGAGGGTTGATAATGAGTCAGCAAAATGTGAAATATAATAACGATATGACCGGGATGGAAAGATTGTTGTATGACGAAAGCTATAAAGCCTGGTTAGAGAATTTTGATGTTTTATCGTTCGACATTCGGAAAGTAAAAAATGCAGACAGTATGTTCCAGCTACAAAAAAAATAAAAAGTAATGTGTTATGCCGGCAGAAATTCTGCCGGCATTTTTTCGCAAAAAACCTCGCTGCTGGCAAAAATTTCAGCATACTAAAAATAGAACAAAAAAATATTTAAAATAAAAAGAGAGGTGGAAAAACATGTTTCAGATGACGAAAGAAGATGCCATGAATACACTTAAAAATTACTCGATGTTAATGTCTCGTGTAAGAGAAGTTGTTGACGAAATCGGGTTCCTAAGCAAAGAATTTAATATGCTGGATATCAATAAAACTCATTTTACGAAAGACTCCGTACATGTTGTAGCATACGACGGACATTACGACACGTATGATTCCATATCTTGCAAATTCCCTCTTGAATTTTTGTTTGAACCTGCAGAAATGCACAAAGATTGGTACAAAGAAAAACGCGAAGCAGAGGAAAAGAAAAAACAGGCAGAAAAAGAGGAAGCAAAAAGAGAAGAGGAACTGAGACTACTGAAGAAGCTTAAATTGAAATATGAACAGAAGTGATGCTTGAAGAAGATTTTGGCGTTGAAATTTGATGTTGAAAAACCTGCCGGCATTTTTTTCGCAAAAACTTTCTTTCCGGAAAAAATTCCAGCATACTAGAAATAGAGCAAAAAAACTTAAAAAAGGAGACTTTGTCAATGGAAAAATTGTCGGTGGAAGAATTGGAAGAACTAAGAGAAAAAGAATTCGATGAAAGAGCTGAAAGAGACGAAAGAATCAAGAACACAATATCATTATTTAGAAAAATTGCCTGCGTTTTGGCGGTGATAATTGCCGCTGCGTTTATATTTTTTCACGTGCGGAAGGATTACAACAATTATGCGGGAAGCCAGCTTGTGATGGCTGAGGTAATTAATGTTGAGGGCGCTGATGATGAAAATATCAATGTAACATATCAGTACAACATTGCCGGTAAGAAATACGAATCGGACAAAATACAATACACAGAAAAAATCAAAAAAGGAGACAAAAAGGAAATTCGGGTTAAGAAAAATAACCCGGAGGTGATTCTTAAGTGCAATGATATCAATTATGTTGTACTCTGTGATGTGTTGATTGGATTGTGTCTTGAGCTGGCAGTTTTGTGCCTGTATGAAATGGCAACTTGTACGCTTCCGTCTGCTGCGGAGGAAGTTAAAGCGAAAAACGTTGGGTTTACAACGAAGCCGGGGGTGACGTTTTCGTCAATCGTGGAAGAAAATAAGAAGAAAAACAAAAAAATAAATCCAGAAAAGAAGATTTAAATTACCCGGCAGAAATCCTCTGCCGGTATTTTTTCGCAAAATTTTTCTTGCCGCCAAAAATTCAAGCATATTAAAAAAAATACTTAAAAAGGAGCATCTGCCAATGAAAAATGTAGAAGATATGGAAGATTTGGAAAAATCAAAAGAAGAAGAACTGGCTGAAAACGCCGAAAGAATCCAGAACACAATATCGCTGATAAAAAAACTTGCCTGTGTGCTGGCTATGATTGCCGCTACGTTCATGTTTTTTTATGCACGGAGTGATTACAATAATTATTCTGGAAGCCAGCTTGTGATGGCTGAAGTAATTGATATTGAGGGTGATAATGATGAAAATATTGTTGTCAGATATCGATATAATATCGCCGGTAAGGAATATGAATCAAACAAAATACAGTCTCCGGAAAAAATAAAAAAAGGAGATAAAAAAGAAATCCGGGTTAAGAAAAACAACCCGAAAGTGATTCTTAAGTTCAATGATATCAATTATGTCGTGCTCTGTGATGTATTGATTGGATTAGGTCTTGGATTAACAGTTTTGTGTTTGTATGAATTGGATTATATCTTGGATTATGACGAAATAAGCAATGCTGGATTCACGACGACGCCGGGGGTGACGTTTGCGTCAATTATGGAAGAAAATAAGAAGAAAAACGAAAAAATAAATACAGAAAAGAAGATTTAAATTACCCGGCAGAAATCCTCTGCCGGTATTTTTTTCGCAAAAACTTTCCTGTCGGAAAAAATTCCAGCATATTGTAAATGTAAAAGCAATTTCAGAAAGCGAGGAAAATTTAGATGACAAACAAAAAGCTTATTAAACTTATTTGCTCCGTATTTTTTTTGGCCGGCATGGTCGGCATCATACTTTTCGTAATCAATGTCGTAACTGATTACAAGACATATACAGACAGCGAAATTGTGAAAGCAAATGTCATTAATGTATCCGGTACGAAAAACGGCATGTTGGATGTTAAATATCAATACAACTATGACGGCAAGAAGTATGAGGAAAACGTTAGGCAATCCGTCGGCGAGATTAGAGCGGGAGACGAAAAAGAAATCCGGATACGGAAAAGCATTCCCCAAAAAATAATTATCACGGAATGGCAGAGTTGGATGCTGCCGGATTTATCCGTGCAGAGGAAAACGACAAACGGACTTATATAAAAAATTCGTAGAAAATTTTACTTTTTTGTGAAAATCAGGCATATTAAATATATAAAACAAAAGAACATTATTTCAGAAAGGAGGCCGGCATTATATGGCAAAAAACACTACCCCGTCCTTCGTTGTGACGAGACGAATCATAACTGATAACCGTGGATATGACAAACTGAATAAGATAATGAGGATTACAGAGCGTATGTATAATGCCGGCGTAAGACACTGCATTAAGCAGCTGAACGAACTGAAAAAAGATGCCTGGTATAAGTATTGCCTGGGTCAGTTCTTCGCATGCAAGGATGAGAAAGAAAGCAAGCGATGGAGCAAGGAAATATTCATATGTGCTGCAGCGTATCAGCTTACCGAATATGACCTTCATACATATTTCGGAAGAGGAAAGACTTCAGGATATGAAGGCGGAATCGGAATCAACATTGTACAGAAGACTGCTACTGCTCTCTATAGTGCAGTAAAGAAAGCAATCTTCGGGAAGAAGATTCATTTCCGTAAATTTGAAGAAACTTTCTCTTTTGAAGACAAGAAGGCAACATCAGGCATTATCTATAAAGCTGAATCAGATACCGTTACCGTATGCGGCACTGTGCTTAAATTAAAGCCAGTCAGAAAAAGCGATATATGGCTTCAGGACGCAATGAAATATAAGGTAAAGTATTGCCGTATCGTCAGGGAACCTTTCGGGATTCATTATCGATTTTTCTTGCAGCTTGTAATGGAAGGCACCCCGCCTCAGAAGCATGCGATTGGGGTCGGAACAATGGCTATTGACCCCGGAGTTTCAACTATGACTTCATATAATGGAAGTAAGCTTTCCTTTAAAGAACTAGCTCCGGATGTCAACAAATATCAGGAGAAAGTCATTAAGGAGCAGAACCGCCTTTCCAAGCTGACAAGGATTAACAATCCGGAATGTTACGACGATAAAGGCGTACATATCAAAGGTATGCGGATTCAATATTCAAAATCTATGAAAAGAGTAAAGATGAGGCTCCGCACAGCATACAGAAAACAGCGCGTATATGTAGAACAGTCAAACAATAATCTTGCCAATGAATGGCTTGAAGCTTCAGGTTCTGTTGTGAAGATTGAGACCATGAACTATAAGGGCTTACAGAAGAAATCTTCAAAGACTGAAAGACAGGATAAGGAATCTGTTGTAACCGATAAGACCGGAAGGAAACGCAGCATCCGTAAATTTAAACGAAGAAAGCGTTTTGGCGGCAGTATATTGAAGCATGCACCGTCAGGTTTTCTGTCCACAATTAAGAGAAAAGTTACAGCAACTTGTGGAATCGTAATTGATGTAAGTGCTTCAAAACTGAAGGCAAGCCAATATAACCACACTTCGGATACATATGAGAAAGTATCATTAAGTGACAGGGAGAAGATAATAGACGGTCATATAGTACAAAGAGACTGCTATTCTTCATTTGTCGTATTTTATGCAACTGACGAAAATGAACCTGACAGAAAGGGATGCCTGAATGGTTTTGCAAAATTCCTGATATGCCAGGATAAACTGGTAGAAGAGATGATACATGATAATTTCAGCAACCCGAATTTCGGGACGAAGCTTATAAACATAAAAAAGCAGCAGCTCAGTGAAGAGCTCGCTGCTGCATAACTAGAATTATTCCACAGGCTCAGCTGCGAGCCCGCCTTTGTATA
>ENA-OWPB01000263-OWPB01000263.1-human-gut-metagenome-genome-assembly--contig:-NODE-263-length-72335-cov-7.620600_pt1 | contig 72335 bp, 77 predicted proteins | sample MGYA00248260_ERZ651838 | MGnify/ENA primary metagenome ERZ651838 (study PRJEB26924, sample SAMEA4378304) | human gut metagenome | biome: human gut; feature: human-associated habitat; material: faeces... | reverse complement strand
TTACATTTTCTTCGGACATCAGTTCCAGGTGTTTATCATCTGATTTCGGAACCTCATTTACAGTCCATTTTAATCCTTCTGTCATAAAATGACCTCCCTTAAAATTATCAATTGGTTTCCTTAATTTCTGACTCTATCATACCATATAAAAAAAATTTTGCAATAGAAAATACAAAAATTTTTAGGTTTTTCAAAAAAAAGTTAGGTGTTTTGATATGCGCATTGATATAAGTTGAAAAATGTGATAAAATAATAAATAGTTTGTGTCTCATTTAATGGTAATCAAATCAAATAAGTCCCTTGTTTCAATTGTAAGGATTTGTTTGATTTTAAGACGAAATAAGTTTTATTATTTTTCTGCCGGAAAAGAAAATAATAAAAATAGCAGAAATGAGGCAAGGATACAAGAGAGGAGAGAATATCATGGCAGTACTTCAGTCATTCAGGGCGTTACGCCCTGTGCAGGAAAAGGCAGCAGATGTAGCTGCGCTTCCGTATGATGTAGTAAACAGAGAAGAAGCAAAGGCAATCGGAGATAAGAACCCATTATCTTTTCTTCATGTAGACAGACCGGAAATGGATCTGAAACCGGAGATTGACCTATATGATGAACGGGTTTATGAGAAAGCAAGAGAAAATCTTATTGACATGGAAAAAGCAGGAATTTTTCTCCAGGATGAAAAGCCTTGCTACTACATATATGAACTTGTAAGAAAGGGCAGGACGCAGACTGGCATTGTAGGATGCAGCTCTATTGATGATTATATGAATGGTGTAGTCAAGAAACATGAGCTGACCAGGGAAGATAAGGAACAGGACAGAATTCACCACGTGGATTCCTGCAATGCTAACACAGGCCCTATTTTTCTTGCATGCAGATATCCGGAATCGCTTCTTAAGCTAATGAATGACTGGAAAGAAAATCATGAAGCAGCATATGATTTTACGGAGGATGATCAGATTACACATAGAGTGTGGATGATTGATAATCAGGAGATTATTGGTGAAATACGTGAAGAATTTGAAGGAATTGATTCTCTTTATATCGCTGATGGGCATCATCGTGCGGCTTCTGCGGTAAAAGTAGGTTTAAAGAGAAGAGAACAGAATCCAGATTACACAGGTGAAGAAGAATTCAATTATTTCTTATCCGTTGTATTTCCGTATGATCAGCTTTGTATTCTTCCATATAACAGGGTTGTCAGAGACTTGAATGGTCTGACTGTAAAAGCGTTTCTGGGGGCGCTGAAATTTAATTTTGAACTGATGCTGATGCCTGGATTTCCATGTAAACCTGTAGAAAAGCATTGTATGGGAATGTATGTAGATGGACAGTGGTATCATCTGAAGGCATGGCCGGATGTTTATGAGAAAAAAGATGTGGTAGGACAGCTTGATGTATCTATCCTTCAGGAAAAAGTTCTCAGTCCGATTCTCGGAATCGAAGACCCACGTACAGACCAGAGGATTTCTTTTGTAGGGGGAAATCATAAGGCAGCAGAACTTGCCCGGCTGGCAGACAAAACCGGTGGCGTGGCCTTTGTTATGTATCCGACTTCCATGGAAGATCTGATGAAGATTGCTGATGAGAGCAAATTAATGCCGCCAAAATCCACATGGTTCGAACCGAAGCTCCGGAGTGGATTGTTTATACATAAACTGTAGAAATATATTTTATAAAAATCTTATAATTTCGACATGGACTTTTATTCCTTTCGATGGTACAATGAATTCATACAAAAGAGAACGAAATGTACTGAATTATGAAAGGAGGGAGAGTAAATGGAAGATACAGAATTGAGAAGTATTCTTTTTTCTATTCAGGGAAGCATTATTGATTTGCAAAGTGATATGTCTGATATGAAGAATGATATGGCAGGTATGAAAACCGATATCACGAATATGAAAACCGATATCACGAATATGAAAACCGATATCACGAATATGAAAGCTGATATCATAAATGTGAAGTCAGATATTAAAGAATTGCAGGGAAGTGTGAAAAAGATCGAACTTAAACTGGAAAATGAAATTGACAGAAAGATATCTGCCCTCTTTGATGCACATATTGATGAACTTCGCTATAGGAAAGAGAATAAAGAAACCAGGGAGAAAGTTGCCAGTTTGGAAATGCGCGTAGATAATCTTGAAAAAGTGGTTATGACAGCGTAGAGGAACTTAGAATACATATGATAAACCAGGAAGAAGCCTTATATTACAGAGAACATATATAAAATTTCTTTCTGGTTAATTTTAGGTGATTTTACAGAAAATAGTTGAAATCAGAGGATGGATTTGTTATACTTATATTTGTTGCGGGGTATGGCGTAGCTTGGTAGCGCGCACGGCTGGGGGCCGTGAGGTCGCAGGTTCAAATCCTGTTGCCCCGATTTAAAAAGCCTTGATTTTCAAGGCTTTTTGTTTTTCGTGTTGCATTTCGTGTTGCATAAATCATTGAAGTGATTGTTAGCAATGTCGGAATACTCTTTTGCTTTATCTGAAAGGGCATGTCTGTATACAGCCTTTAAAACCCCGTCATTACTCCAGCCACCGCGTTGCATAATATAAGCGTCAGGAACACCAAGGGCGTGTTGGATAGAAGCGGAGTAGTGCCGCAGATCATGAAAGCGGAAGTGCGGCAAACCTGCACCTTTCAGGCAATGTTCAAACCGTTTGGTTATAACATCTGGATTAAGGCCCACGATTCTGCCATGAATTCCCTGCCATTTTTTAGCAACGAAATCAGGAAAGTCAATAAATCTATCACCGGCATAGGATTTGGGAGTTTTAATGATCCATTCCAGATCCTGGTTTAGAACCATGTTCTTATTTACATGGACGATACTTCCGGAAATATCATCCGATTCCAATGCACAGATTTCTCCACGACGCATGGGACCGAATGCAGCGAGAAGGATAGGAAGCTCCATCTCAGTTCCTTTGACAAAGCCAAGGAGTTGCTTTATTTCATTATCGGTAGGAATATATAGATCAACCCGTTTCTTCTTCGGAAGGGCTGTATTTAATGCAAATTCTGGCTGGTATGCTTTGAAAGTCGCCGATATAAGCCCATGAATATTCCTCACTGTTTTCGGTGAATGGGTAAGAGATTCATAATTTATTGCCTTCTGCACATCATCCTGCGTGATCAGGTCTATTTTCTTCTTCATTAAATCTTTACAATATCTTTTACGCATCTTTCTGTATTCAGATATGGTCCTTGGTGACAATACATTTTCTCTGGAATTAATATAGTTATCCATTGCATCCCCGAAGTCTATTGATTGTATACCCGAAAACTGTTCTTTGTCCGCCGCCCATGCAGCGGCTTCTGCCTCGCACTTTCGTTTCCCTCTTGTGGAAGGATCATCACAAGTGAAGGACTTATAGATCCGTTTCTTTTTCACGGTTCCGTCAGGCTGGATCTGTTCCTCAAAATGAGAGAACACCTGACATCTCCATGACCCAGATGGAAGTTTTTTTGCAGTTGCCATAGTATCTCCTCCTTAAAAATGGGTATAAAAATAACAGCCACACAAACGTTCGGCTTGTGTAACTGCTCCGAAGATGATACAATATCTTTGCTTAAGAGGTATCTCTTCGGAGATTCTATTCACCGTCTCAGTACGCCAATACTGGGGCGGTTTTTATATTAAAAAGATCTTTTTGAAGCGAATATTAAAGAAATCAGGTCAGAACAATTAATGGATCCATCTATTAATTTTTGCAAGAAATCTCTATCCCATAACTGAATACCTATTTCAGTAGCCAATTCTTGCGCTTGATTAGTATAATATTGATTTGTAATAACAACACCTACTTTTGCGTGGTAGTAATTCATTCCGCCGGTTATTTCATGCACGGCATGAACACCGACATTTGATGAATAACGCTTGCATTGAAATGCGTATAGAACCCCGTTATATTTAGCTAGGATATCTACACCGAAATCATTGCTAGCAGGAGTTATAGTTATATCTGAAAAACCAACATCATGTAATAAATGAGCGCAATATTCTTCAAAATCGTATCCATTCATATAATCAAATTTATCATTGTAATATTTAAAACGCTTATCATTTGAAGCAACTACAGGTGATTCGAACGTTGATAGACATGTTTTTAAATTGTCAGGGATACATAATTTTGCAAATAAACCATTATTTAAGGCCTTTTGAAATTCCTTATATGACATTAAAACTTGGCGAGGCTGAGTTCCGATTTCGGGTCCAACAATTCCAGCGATTTCAAGTTGATTTAATATTTTTTCGGCACGATTAAATCCTATTTTACATGATCTTTGTATCATACCAACAGATGCCTTTTCTTTTTTTAATACAGAATAAGCTGCTTCTGTGAAGTAAAAATCTAATTCATCTGACAATAATTCAGGAGGAACTGTTGGAAATAAAAAGTCCGATGGATTATTCTGAATAGGAGTAAAAACTTCCTTCTTTTCTGATATTGAATCGCAGGTATTTAAAGCTATACTCTCCGGAGGAGTATTCTTTTTGTGGGATATGTAATTATAAATTATCTTAATAATTTTATATAGTATAAAAAGCGTAAACCAAATCAGAATAATTATGAAAATAATTTTTGCTGATTTTTTTAAAAAATTTAAGATGCTAATGCCATATTTGTCGTAGACATAGTATACAAAAGCAATAATGATAAAATATCCCAAGCAACTACCATCATTTTTTGAATGTTTAGAACTCATAATCAAACATTTCTTCTTTCTTAAATGTATATCAAATTACTAAAAAGAATCAATCTGGCGGAGCAATCAGATGTATTACTGCAAATGGTTCAAAATAAATTATGTAATTATCCACAGATACACATAATCCATACTTTGATTTATAGCAATCAATAGCTTCTTTTAAATATTCTTCTGTAGCATCCAGACACTCAGCCATCTCATAAAAATTCCTGCAACCGGACTCATAGGCTCCGATCAGACCGGTAAGCCCGATCTTAAGATTATAACCATATAATCGTGCCCGGTATTCCTGCTTACGGTTCATGATATTACTCTGATCCAAAATATCTCCAGTAGTAGTGTAATGATGCCCAAGCTCTTCTGCCAGTACGCAGGACTTTTCTATCTGAGTAGGAAGTGACCGATTAATGGCAATTCTGTTCTTGTATATCCGGCCGCCATAACCAGAAAGCTCCTTTTCTTTAACAATCAAATTCTCAGAATCGGATAAAGTTAATAGTTCTTCGTAGGTCAATAGAATCGCCCCTTTACGAATTTATAGTAAAAAGTTTATGTAAAATAGTTAAGCATCTTTATGACAGCATTTTTTACAAGGTTGAAATCCCTGTTTTTGAGCATCGGAAAGTTCCAACTCAATAGGCTTTTTTATACCGCAACAATGCTGATCTATATGATACTTACTACTTTTGGCCGAAATCCAAACGGGAGTTCGCTGAATTATATTTATGTTTAATATTTGCCCAAGGTAAGTTATATCTTCAGGATACATAGAACAGTGTCGACTTAGCTGCAGATTTAGAGCTTCGCTTAAATTCTCAAATGGTTGTTGATATCTCAACATATTTAATAGAAATAGTAACTGGCTAAAACCACGAAGATTGTTCGCTTCGGCAGGAGGACGTAGTCTGCTACTGCATTCATGATTATATACTCGCCCGCCATGTGCTGACAAATTTCGGTATTCAATACAGATAAACAAGGTGTCCATCATTAAGGGAATAAGTGCAGTATCAGGAATGCCAAGAGTATTGGCGTCATACATTTTCTGTGCAAGGGCAAGTTGCTCTTCATGTTTAAATAAATTTATAAAATTTACAATAGTGCTAAAATACACACTTTTAAATAGAATCCAAGGCGGTACGACGCCATATTTTTGAGAGTAATGGGCAATAGGATTCTTGTCAGTATTTAAAGTTTTTTTCAATGTATCAAGGATTGCAGGCAAAGTGAAACGTTGCTTCCTTTTCTTTTTGTTAACATAATTACGGTATTGAAGGTAATCGTTTTGATTTGTGCCATATTTATAAGCGATAACATCAGCAGCTGCTTCTTTAACGTATTCTTCTAAGTCAAGCATAGAAGCCATAACTGCATTTCTAAGATTTTTGTCCAGTATATATAAAGATTGAATCTGTTCAAAAGTAACACCTGATCGATATTTTTTTGAACATTCTTCAGACATAATCGTGTAAGGATCACGATAACTTTTAATTAAATTTGAATAGCCATATAATGCAAGTTCAGAACGGGCAAAATCGAGGTTACTAATAATCAATCCTTGTTTTTTTAATTTTTCAATCTGTTCATCTACTGTTGCGTAGAGAATAGTATCTTTATCCATAAATATCCTCCAAAATAATGCAAAAAGAGCTTTGGAATACAATCCCAAAGCTCTTCCGCGACCGCCCAGCAGTCATTCACTAATTAGTGACATTATAGCATATGCAAAGACTTTGTCAAGTATTCATTGCTGAAAAATATAGGTATATTTTATTTAAGAATGATTTAGATCCATTCTTTATCATCTTTCATAACATCATCAGCATGTTTCTTTTGCTCCTCAGTTGGATTCATCTCATGTGCAGCGTTTGGCAGCAGATCATCCTCCATCTGCTGGGTGGAGAGGAGATTCTTGGAATAGGTAAGAACCTTTCTCTGGTTGTGAGCTGATAACTGTTCACATACCTCTATGATTTCTTTACATTGAGAAGAATAGGAAGGTCCCTGCTTGGATTCAGTCTTTCCAGAAACTCTTTCCATAGGAACATCAAAGCCCATGAGCCATGCCTCATTGACATTTAATGCTTTAGCAAGAGCATCTATATTATTCTGACGGGGTTTATATTTTCCTGATATATATGAGCTGAGCTGACCCTTATCAATATTGGCTTTAGTAGCCAATTGAGTTTGAGTGATTTCTCGGATTTTTAAACCTTGTTTTATCCTTTCTTTTATATCAACCTTATTCAAAGCAAGTCCTCCTTAAAGATTTCTTTAATAGGATTATAAATCAAAGTTGAGAAAATATCAATGATTATTTATGAAAATTGAGAAAAACTTAAAAATCTCATTGACATCTGCATAGAGCAGTGTTATTATACAGATAGTTGAGATAATCTCAACATAGGAGGTGGAATAAAATGTCTTACGATTACAGAAAATTGCGTGGGCGTATAAGAGAAAAATTCGGCACACAGGCTGAATTTTCAAGAAATATTGGGCTTTCAGAGGTATCTGTTAGCAATAAATTGAATAATGTGGTGGATTGGGGACAGGACGAAATGGAAAGTGCAATAGTAGCACTTGACATTCCTTTTTCTGACATACACTCTTATTTTTTTACTCATAAAGTTGAGAAAAACTCAACTAAATAATTTAGATACCCAGAAAGAGGTGAAAAAATGATAACAGTGGTTTTGATTGCATCAACAGCAATATGTGCCGTAGGGTGGCTGACTCGAAGCATTTCTTGCGCAGCACTTATCTATTATATCGAAAAATGCGGATACAAACTTCCGGATAATCAGGATTTGGAAGAATGTACCCGCTTCGTAGCAAAGAAGCTTTTTAAATTATAAGTTTAGCTTTTTTTAAGACGAGGGATGTTCCGACATTAGTCAATGAAAATACTCAGAAAGAGAGGTAAAAGAGAAATGAGAAATCCTCAGATTGTGATCAAAACAGATGGAATCATGAACACGAAAGTTCTGGTTGATGGAAAAGAATTGGAAGGAGTTGCAGGAATAAGATTTTCTCAGAGCTATAAAGAAAATGCAGGACTTCCAACTTTACAGATTGATCTAAAGGCGACAAATGTTACTTTAGATGCAAAAATGCTCCCTGCATTGCCAGAGCCATTCCACAATCAGTATCTTCCGATTGGAAAATTATTGGACGTAGTTCCGAAAGAAAAAATGATAGAGCTTTGCAGGGAGTGTGGAATAGAACTGGATTTAAATGCTCTTTAATTCATTGGGAGCAGAAGCAAGAATAGGACATCCGTTTTCACATGGAGAAATACAAGGTAATTCGCTGATACCTTTTTCCCAGGAATCCATATTAAAAATATAGGTAACTGCAAGCTGAATATTCTTGTTTTCTTTTGGACAAAAACCAGTTACATAATGAGCCTTTTGCATATACGTTTTCTCCTTTCTTAGACACTCGGGTACGTCACTACCCTGTAATACAAGAATAGGAGAACAACAAGGAAAAGTCAATAATTTAGATACCCAGAAAGAGGTGAGACAGATAGAGGAAAAGATATTAAAAATTTGCATGAAATTATTCTGGCCAGTACTAATCGCATGGATAATTTGCGCACTGGCCAAGATAATGATTGATTTCGGAATGATTGCATAAATAGGAGAGAAGCAAAGAAAAGTCAATGGAGATACCCAGAAAGAAGGTGAGATAAACAATGCCAAAAATAAAATTAAATCGAGATGCTCCACTCAATGAAGCCGCAAAAAGATTTTATCACTTTTTCAGAGCTGGAAAGAGTAAAGCCCAGATCTGTAAATTAATGGGATACAGTGATGCGACAGACTGTAACAGACTTAAAGCTCCGGAGTTCTTCACTCTCCGGGAACTGAGAATCCTTTACAAAGAAGCACAGTTACCTGATGAAGAATTTATGAAGATGATCCGAGAGGAGAAGTAAATGAAACAGTACATAATCATAGCCCTCTGCATCCTTGCAGGGAAATATGTGGACATCCCGATCTGGTTAAACGTCTGCTTCGGGATGGCAGCATTCTGGGCGGTAAGCCAGATTAATAGAGAATGGGAGTAGAAATGACAGAAGAAGAGAGGAAGAGAGAAGTAGAACGAATTTCCAGAAAAACTCAGAAGTCCGTAAAAACTCCCTCAAACGAACAGAGAATCATCCGTATTGTTCGATTTAAAGCCGGAAACCTTGCAAGTTATATAGGCACTCTGGAAGAAGCAACCAGAAAAGCAAAAGAAATGGAATGCCTGTATGGACCGATCGAACATATTGAATAAAAAAAAGACTCATGTAATGCAAATACATGAGCCGGGGTGACTTTCTGCCACTTGGATAATAAAACCTATAAAAAATATAACACCCAGGTGTCAGAAAGTCAAGATTTAAGCAGGAAAAACCTGCTATATTTTTAACTCTTTTTCAGGGGGCGGAAAGCCTCTTAGAAACTCGATTAGAAGTATTAGACTTACGACCTGAGGTGAGACATGAAGTGTGGATACATAAGGGATACATGGGACTGTGGAGAGACCATGGAGATAGAGGAAAAGCATACCGGGAGGTATGGAGCCAGGGGACAGAAGAGACAGGAAAAGAAAAAGGCAACCCCCGAAGATATAGAGAAAAGAAACCAGTGGAAAAAGGAAAGAGACCTCCGCCGATTGATTAAATGGAATTTCTCACCAGGGGATTACTGGTACACCCTGACATTCAGAAAAGATGAAAGACCGGAATGGGAAGAGATGATGAAGATCATGGCAGACTTCATACGGAAACTCCGGAGGGAATACAAAAAAAGAGGATGGGAACTGAAATACATCTATCGTCCCCAGATCGGAGAAAGAGGAGCTGTTCACATACATTTTCTGGTAAATGCAGAATCTTCAGATAAAGATAATCGCACCGACAAAATGATTGTAGGATTGTGGAAGTATGGGAAAGCATACCCAGAAATCGTATACGAAGTCAATGACGGAAAACTTGCAAACTATATAGCAACACCTAAAAAGGAGTGGGAACCGGAAAAAGCAAAGGATTACCACCCATCCAGAAACCTGATCAGAAAAGATCCAAAGAGAAAAGAAGTCAAACGCCGGAGCCTGGTGGACAAGCAGGGACAACTGATCTATCCTGCAGTACCAAAAGGATATTACATAGACAAAGATTCTGTACGGATGGGAATCAACCCGATTACCGGTTACGCATACCGTCATTACACACTTGTAAAGATAGACAGGAGGATTTAAAGATGGGAGAACCCAGGATGGCAAGAGTAGATGTTTCCATTCTTGTCAGAGAAAAAGGTGCAAAAGTAAAGAAAGGTAAATACCTGTACATAATTGCCAGCAAGGATTTCCCTAAAGGTCCTGGGAATCCTATCAGCGGATCAGCGTATGTAGAAAACACAACAGTAAACCGAATGGCTCTGCAATGCCTGGTGGATGCCTTGCAGAGAATACATAGACCATCCATGGTCACAATCCACACAACCAGTGGGTACCTTCAGAACGGATACCGCAGCCTTCCGGAATGGAAAGAAAACGGATGGACCAGAAAAGACAAGAAGGAATTACGCAATGCAGACCTCTGGCAGCAGGCGGACAAGCTGTTAAGCAACCATGCAGTGCGATTCAAAATGCAAATATGAAAACGTGAGAGGAGAACATAATGTTTGAGAAGTTTGGAGAAATGGATTATGAGGAATTTATCCGTACGGCAGCAGCGGAGAGACAGGAAGGTGATCTGGAAGCCCTGATCACCCTGGCTGTAGAAAATGGTCTTGAAAAAGAGGACGCAGAAGATTACATGGATGGTATCGTGGATACCCTTGCAACCCCGTATATGGCAGCACTTGCGAAACTTGAAGGAGAAGCTAAAGAACTTGGAATAAGAGGACACCAGCTTGACCAGAAAGACACCATCCTGACATTGTTGGATAAAAACGAAGAACTGTGCCTTGCAGTCAGAAAAAAGGAAAAGACATTAACAGAATGTCTGGCGAGGATTCTCACCTTTTCGAGCGAGTGCGCAGTTCAGGTACCGGATGCGATCGTAAAACTGGCAGAGTTCCGCATGGACGGAAGGAAAGAAAAGATGAAAGGTCCAGTATATGAAGGCGGGGAAACAAAAGCGGATGTGCGCAGGATTGCAAAAGAATATTATCTGGAGGCGTAAGTATGCTTGGAGTAAAAGGATTTGATAAAGACCTGACCACTTCATACGGTTCAGGCGTGAAACTGGAAGCGGGAAAAACCTACAAAGAAGATGGGTGCAAAGTATACCGTAACGGATGGCATTTCGTAGAGTACGCACCGGACTGCCTGGGATATTTTCCGCTTGGCTCTGGAAACCGTTATTTCCTGGTCGAGGCAGCAGGAGACATAAACGAAGAACAGGATTTCCGATGCTGCTGTACAGAGATCACCTTGCTGAGAGAACTGGACCTGAAAGCTTTTGCCGGGATGTCTATGAGGTATATGATACAGAACCCTAAGATGGAATGGCAGAGGGAAGCCGGACACCTGCAGATAAAACCGGAAATTGCGCTGGCACAAAAAGATGAGATCGCGATTGCGAGAGGCAGACACCCGAAAGTCCGTCTGAAGACGGGAGCAGTCGGCGGGCTGATACAGGAAGATGAAGACAGGAATATCATATGCGCCAGGGTATTTTGGGCAGAAAAAGATGGGACATATTTTTTGGATTCCGGAGAGATACGGAGGAAAGAATAGTGAAACGCAGATTGATCGAAAAGACAGCGGTACCGGTACCGAAACACAAAAACAAAAAGATTGCAGGGAAAGTCCAGATAGAAAAAGAGTATCTGATATTGGATCTATTCCGGAAAAATACATATATCGGGCGGTATGTTCTGGATACAGAAACGGGAGAACATGCTTATGTATCAGAACTGGGACACTGGCATTCCTATAAGTTGCTGCGGATCATGGGATATGACCCCATGTACGAAAGTCTTTACAGCCCGAGGATATTAGGGGATTTCCAGTGGGATACGAAAGAAGATGAAGAGCTTGCGAAAAAGGCTCTCCTGCCAGAATGCGCAGACAGAAATATCATGACAGCAATTCAGGATATGGAAGAAGATTATGATAAAGAGAAGCGCGTCCGGGCATTAGATAACAAATACCGCAGGATAGACAAACTTATGGACGGGATCCCAAAAGAAGATGAGACATTCAGAGACTGGGTATACAAGATAGGCAGCAGGGAAAAGTATCTTTTCTTGGACAAAGAAAACAGGACATATGGATGTAGCAACTGCGGATCTCAGGTACCGGAAAAAGCTCTGGACAGACCAAAACAGGGAGAGATAAGAAAATGCCCTGAATGCGGACAGAAGGCAGTCATAAAAAAGAGAACCCGTCACATCTGGACAAAAGCAAGGGTATGCAGGCTGGAAAGGGTGACACCGGAATATGGCGTAGCCAGACATTACAGGATAGAGATCGAACACCACATAAGTGGACACGGGATCTATCTGGACGAAGGAGTCCGCATCCTTTTGTATAACAAAGGGAATGTGAAGCCAGGATATATGATTTTTTATAACCAGGATGGAGCTGTTGAAGAATGGTATACGGGACTGGTCAGAAGCAACTGGTATACAAGTAATCCGAGAAATAAACGGATAGATGGATGCTTCTTATATCCGGAAGGAATCCCGGAAGCATTAAAAGGGACCATGTATGAAAGCATGACCAATGCCTTTGTAGAAATGTCAAAGAAGGAAATGAAAGCTGATTACAATGCCGCAATGGCAGCAGGATGCCGTAATAAAGGACTTGGAATGATGATGGAATATCTGGCAAAAGGACGTTTTTACAGACTGCTTCAGGAAACGACAGGGCACTGTTGGGCATACAACGGTTCCTATAGCGGATACCTGCAGATAGATGGAAACAGCATAGAAGAAGTCATGGGACTGTCAGATAAACAGAAGATCAACCGTCTCAGGGAAGAAAACGGAGGCTGTTTGAAATTAGAGTGGCTGAGATACTCAGAGACACACAACTGCAAGATATCCAAAAAGAGTATGGATTATCTGGAAGAATGCGGGATCAATACTGATAAGATAGAAACACTGCCGGGTGGGATTCCAGACAAAATGAGTATCGAACAGATTGTTAATTACGTAAGAAAGCAGACGGAACAGGGATATAAAACACCTAAAAGGGTGCTGGAACAGTGGGCAGACTATCTGAGCATGTGCCAGGCGCAGAATAAGAGCCTTGATGAGGAATTGTTTTATAAACCAAAGAACTTAAAACAGAGACATGACGAACTGGTAACAGATGGTCAGAAACTCGATATCGTAAAAAGAATGAATACTGATCCGAAATTGAGGCAGCAGGAAGCTGAAAAGATGGAAGAAAAATTCTCGGGAGCTTCTGCGGTAATGAAAGAAGTAAAAGAAAAGTATGAATTTGCCGCAGACGGGTACCGGATGATCATGCCGGAAAGCCCGGTAGAGATCGTAAGGGAAGGATATGCCCTGCATCATTGTGCCGGAAGCTCCGAAAGGTACTTCAACCGGATCGAGAACAGGGAAACATTTATCGGATTCCTTAGAAGGGAGAAGGAACCGGATATCCCGTTCTATACCATCGAGTTTGAACCGGGAGGAACGATCCGACAGAATCGCTCCTATTATGATGAAGAACCGGGAATCGAGGAGATAAGGGATTTTCTGAAACTCTGGCAGAAAGAGATAAAAAAGAGACTTACAAAAGAAGACAGGGCGCACGCGGCAAAGAGCGCAGCCTTAAGGGAACAGAATATAAAAGAACTTCAGGAAAACCAGAACACATTCGTCCTGAAGAAACTGGAAGAAGATTTTATGGAGGCAGTATAAGTGGAGAATATAGTAAAAGACTATCAGGGATTTAAAAGAGATACAGACCTTGCTGTTGAGAAGATACGCACCGGCGCAATGACAATGGCACAGGGTGCAGTAGAACTGGGATACCAGTTAAAAATCGCAAGGGATACTGGAGTCCTTCAGGAATCCGGGTACAGCACTATGGGAGAATTTGCTAGGGAAGAATACGGACTCCGCCCTGACCAGACAACAAGATACATACAGCTGAATGATAAATACTCAGAGAACGGCTATTCAAGGAGACTGCAGGAAAAATACACCGGCATAGGAAAGACGATCCTGATGGAGATGCTGACACTTCCAGATATCATAAGCGAGGAGATCACGGAAAGCTTTTCGAAAGAAGATGTAAGAACCTTAAATTCTGAGATAAAAGAAGAGAATATGATCACCGATCTGGAGGTGATGATGGAAGAGACCGACCAGAAACAGGAAGAACTTCCGTCAATCCTGGAAAAAACAGTCTACCAGCTGGGGAAAGACTATCCTGAAACGTATATAGAACTGTTTGAAGCCCTTGAGATCGATGACAGTCAGGGAGCAGCAGAGATCCTTGCCCCGAATGAAGAAAAGATATATTCCCTGCGTATTCCTGGAATAGGACGCATGCTTCTGTCATTGAAATTATCAGAACAGGAAATAAGACTGATCAATGTCAGGTCACAGGAAAAAGAGGATTTTATCTGGCAGCAGCTGGAGAGAGCATTAAGAAATCTCATGGATTTTACAAAAAATGCAAAAGAATCGTGGGAAAAACAGTATGGAGAAAAACTTCCGGAAAAAGAACATCTGGAAGATAAACCAGAGAAAAAACCTGCCAGGGTCCAGAAAGCAAAGAAACCAGAAAAGAAAAAGCCGGATCAAGTGGAAAAAGTGGACAACTCTGTGGATAAAAGTCAAGAAACAGCAGTTGAAGAAAAAGAAGAACTGCGCACAGAAAGTACATCGCCGGAACCCGATTCTCAGACACCAAAATCCGAATCAGAAAATATCGAAAAATGTCAAGAAACAGCACAGCTAGAGCCTGACACACAGATTCCTGGACAGGATAACATCCAGAATCATCCGGAATATATGCCAGAACCAGTAACCGAACAGGATGTTCGCCCGGAACCAGAAATTGCGCCGGCGCAATCAGAACAGCCGGAAGAAAGCCCGATAACCAGAAAAACCTACATGGATTCCTTAACAGCATATGGTACCGCCGAGTATCTTGCAAAAGCGATGAGATCATTTGCGAACAAGACCTATAACATGCTTCTGGCCCCTGCCTTCTGGGAAAGATGGCTGAATGAAAAAGTAGACCATAACGGAAGACTCTTGGAAGATTAAGGGTGCCTTAAAATTCACATAGATACATCCTTCCTGCGTGAGCCTGTCAGATCGCAGGAAGGGGAAAGGAGACAAAGATGGAGAAAAACTGTAAAACCTGTATCGGTAATGATAACGGATTCTGTGACCAGAGAGAAATCCTTGTAGAGGACGAAGATCCTTGCGATAAATGCAGCGAATACGGAGGCGATTACTACAGAGACGGAAATGGGGAAATCATTTGCAGATGTCTTGAATGCCCTGATAGTCCGTACCAGGACTAGGAGAATGATACCAGAAAGGAGAACCATGAACCTCAGACAGAAAAAGAAATTGTTTAATAAAAAAGTCGGTTGGAATCCGCCAGAAGGGATGCTCTACAGTGATAGACGCTACCATGATTTCATCGGAAAGCCCTGGGGAGGACTGACAGAACAGAAGAAACAGGAAACCATCAAAGCAGTAGAAGACTTTAACCGGAATATCCAGGATAGAAATATTCAGATCAGAACATCACGGAGGTACACCAGATGAATCAGGAAGGATTACTGTTTCCAAAAGGAATCATCAAAAAGAAACGAAAAAAATACCATAAAAGCATCATAGACAGAGACGCAAAAGGACAGTGCTTCATATGTGGTGAAACCGGCTATACAGAGCGCCATCACATCTACGGAAGCGCAAACCGTAACTATTCTGAGCAATATGGCTTGACCGTATATCTTTGTCCGGAATGCCACAGAATCTCAGATGTATCTGCACATAAGAACAAAGAAGTCAGATACACCCTGCAACGGATCGGCCAGAGAGCCTTCGAAACCAAATGCGGCAGCAGAGAACAATTTGTAAAGATGTTTGGAAAGAATTACCTGGAGGATGAAAAATGAACATAGGAAAAGCAACAGCAATATTTAAAAACATTCATAACGAGGAAACAGAAGTAGAGGACAAGCTTACAGCTATTCAGGACGTAAGTGGATGGGAAACACACAACGGCATTACCAAGAAAGAGATGGTGGAAGTTATCCGCCGGCTGATCGAAGAATATATCTAAGGAGGCACACAAGATGAATGATGACAGAGCAAAGACCTGTAAACACAGTACCGGACAGATCGGTCAGCTTGCAGTATACGTCCTTCCGACATGCCCGAACATGAATATGATTAAGGGAAGATTCGTAACAACCAGACAGAGATGCCGTAAATGCAGATTCTATGAGGAGAAAAAATGAACCTATATGAGATTACAGACATGAAAACAGGAAAAGTAATCGAACCTGCAATAGCATTAAGAGAAGCATCAGAAAAACTTAACTGTAAGTCGCACGTGATATTAAATGCCTATTATGGGGGACACCTTGCAAACCGTAGATACAGAGTGATGATGGTAGATGAAACGATTAAAAGGAAAGACATAATCTGGACAGAATGGGACGTATGCAGGAAACAGCTGTTAAAATTATGCGGAGGGATGAATGATGGGAAGAAACGCTGAAGGTTATCCGGATCCAACAGCTAGTAAAGCAATCCGGGCAGCAGGACATATGCCAGAACAGATATATAAAGACTATTGTATCCTTCGGGCAATGGCATACCGTATGGGACTGGAGATAACCGGATTAAGAGACCAAAAGACAGGAAGGGAATACAGGAAATGAGAAAACGCTTAAGATACTGGTTATTCGAAACCAGAGGAAAGAAATGCAGATTCTGCTGTTTATTCTGCCATTACTGGCACTTATGTCAAAATGATACATAAAAAGAAGGAGGCCGGGAACTATATGCTCCCGGCTAAAAGTATGAAAAAGAAAAAAGTTTTGCAATTACTCTTTACTCTGTACAGGTAATACTATACCCAGAAAATGTGAGTAATATGTGATACAGATTTGAAGAATTTGTGAAAGGGGAGCGATACCGATGGACAAGAATATCTTAAGTCAGTACATAGATGCCTGTGAGCTGATCAAAGAAACAGAAGAGGAAATCAAGAAGCTAAACAGAAAGAAAAAGACAGTGATACAGACAAAAGTGTCCGGAAGCAACCCTGAATTTCCTTACAACCCACAACATTTCAAGGTTCAGGGAACAACATTTTCATTTAAAGATGACAGCCATCTGCGTTACCAGCAGAAGGTGCTGGAAGAAAGAAGAGTGCAAGCAGAGAAGTTAAAGACAAATGTAGAAGAGTGGTTAAATACGATTCCACCCAGAATGCAGAGAATCATAAAATACAAGGTATTTGAAGAACTGACCTGGCAGCAGGTAGCTAGAAAGATGGGAAGAAAAGCCACGGAAGGCAGTGTAAAGATGGAATTCCAAAGATTTTTTGAAAAAAATTAAAGTTTGTTACGATTGTTACATATGTTACGATTTCATATGTTATAGTGTAAACTGAACTCAGACGGATGAATTCAGTAGAATCTCCAATACACATTTTTTTAACGTCCTGTAGAAATACGGGGCGTTTTGTAGTATTATAAAAGAAAATGTATGTTGGAGGAAGCAATATGGAAAATGAAATGACTAAAAGTCCACTTGAAATCGCAAGAGATAAAATAAAAAGGAATTTTTTAAATCCTATGAAAACAGATTATATGGAATCGTATGTTCATGATGAAGAAGCTAGATATCGTCCAGATGGTCCATTTCAAAGGGATTATGCACGAATCATGTACTCATCTTCTTTTAGAAGATTACAAGGGAAAATGCAACTTTTAGGGATTAAAAATGATCAATTTTTTAGAAATAGATTAACTCATAGTTTAGAAGTTGCACAAATAGCACGTTCTATTGCGGGCACGATTCAATATGAACAGGGAGAAAGTTATATTGTCGAAGCGGGAGCATTAGCACATGATTTAGGGAATCCTCCATTTGGACATGCAGGAGAAAGATTTCTCAACGAAATATTTAGTGATATAGGTGGATTTGAGGGAAATGCACAAACATTGAGAATTCTTACCAGTATTGAGAAAAAAAGACCGGATTTCAGAGGTCTAAACTTAACGTATAGAAGTATGTTAAGCGTTGTGAAATATTTTAATAAATTTGATTTTGATAAATATAAAGAAGATGGAAAAGGTCAGAAATTCATTTATGATGACGATTATGAATTGCTAAACAAATTTATTGAAGAAAATAAAGTTAAAATAAGAACGCTGGATGTCCAAATTGTAGATATTGCAGATGAAATTGCTTATGCGGCACATGATTTAGAAGATGGACTAAGAGTGAAAGCGTTTACAATCGATGAAATACTACATGATTATAAGGCTGAATATGGAGAAAGTGATTCGTATAAAAAATTTGAAGAGAATGTAAAAAAAGCTCAAGAAAAAGCTGGATATGGCATCAATAAATTAGATTCAACGCAATATTCCAAACTGTTTAGACAAGAATTAGCTTCAAGGTTAATTAATTTAGCATTAAATGATATTGGATTAGTACCCGTAACAGATGAAATGAAAAAGAAAACTAATACTACACAGGCTGAAGAACTTGGATTTCTGAAGTATAGCGAATTAATTCATGGATTAAAAGATATCGTTTTCAAATGTATTAATCATAATGATGAAGTATATCATTATGAGAAAAAAGGGAAAAAGGTAATTACTTTTTTGACAGATTTATATCAAGAAAATACATTGTATTTACCGCCGGAATATAGAGCAAAAGATTTAATCTCACAATATCCAGATTTAAAAAAAGAAGATACAGAAAAACTGCAAAAAAGGTTGATTTGTGATTATATAGCTGGTATGATGGATTCCTATGCAATTTCGACATATGAGAAATTTTCGGGAAATAAGTTTATGTAAATGAGAGATAGAACATATGAATAAATTAATGGGATTTTTAGAATTAAACGATATGAGTTTACCATCTATTCCTTGGAAACAGTATACTGGACATGAGGAACTCAGCAAAGACTTTTTATGGACAATTAGAAGTGCAGTATATAGAGGAGATGATCTAAACTTACCTCGTTCAATAGGGAAAAATGCAAGTGACTCCAAGAAATTTGCTGATCAGTTAATTTTAGATATGAAAGATAATGGTATGGTGATATACTATCCATACTTTATTGCGAATAAAAGCGGAACACTTGAAGTACGAATGGACAGTGTTATTATTGAAGCTGTTAAAAAGGATTTGTGGAATTTAGTTACTTATTCGGATCGTGAAGTAACAATAATTGCAGATATTTATGGAAATTCAAAAAAAATAATTGGAAATGATACGTTTTTGAGTGAATATGAGCAGAATGAATTATACAAACATGTTCCAGAAATACGAAAATTATTTAGAGATGAATTATTTCAGGGGAAATCTATTTTGCTAGAATGGAGTTTCGCACAATCTTGTGATACTAATGAAAATCCTGTAGGTGACGAATACTTAGTTTTTTATGAAGCACGTACTATATAAAATAAAAAAGTAAAAAGCAGCTATAAGTGAGCTGCTTTTTCTATACTTAAAAACAAACGAATGAGAGGTGGTGAGGCTTGGCAAGAGCACCAGATCAGAGAGTAGCACAGGCCAAGGCATTATATGATAAAGGCCTGAAATTAATAGACATTGCCAACCAACTGGGAATCCCAGAAGGAACAGTCCGAAGCTGGAAGAACAGATACAATTGGGATTGCAACGTTGCAAAAGAAAAATGCAACGTTGCAAAAAGAAAAGGAGGCCAACCAGATAACAAAAATGCAGAAGGACATGGCGCTCCACAACGAAATAAGAATGCAGTCAAGACAGGAGAGTTTGAAACTCTCTTTTTTGATACTCTAAATCCAGAAGAACAACAACTGATTGCTATGGTCCAGCTAGATAAAGAACAGCTCCTTCTTCAGGAAATCAGACTTCTTACAGTCAGAGAGCGACGGATGCTGAAAAGAATTGAGATGTTACGCCGGCTGGAAGAAAAAGAACCAGAAACAGGACCTGATGGAGAGATTATCCCTGCTGGAATGTCAGTAACAGAATATAGTTCCGGTATAGAAAAAGGAAAACCAACAGAATTAAAGAAATACGAGGGGATCCTTGGACAGATTCAGACAATAGAGGATGCTTTAACCAGAGTGCAGGCAAGGCAGCAGAAAGCAATAGAAATGCTTCATAAGTTTGGGTATGATGATGCTCGTCTGGAACTTGAAACTATGCGATTTGAATTCGAGCTTTTGAAACAGGATGGTCAAAGCGAAAACAATGAGGATGATGGCTTCCTAGATGCTATGAATGCATCAGCAGAATCTATTTGGGGTGATGTGGATGCATGAAAAGATAGTTAAGCTGAGAGAACGCTTGAATAAAATGAAACAGAACCGGTCAGTGAAACAAAATGGCCAGACATTTCATTTTTCTTCATTCTCAAAGAAACAGAAGCAGGTCCTTACCTGGTGGTGTAAAAGTTCTCCTGTACATGATATGGATGGGATCATAGCAGACGGGGCAATCCGTTCAGGAAAGACCATAAGCATGTCCTTATCCTTTGTTATGTGGGCTATGAACACATTTATTGGACAGAATTTTGCTATGTGTGGAAAGACAATCGGATCTTTCCGAAGAAATGTATTATTCTGGCTAAAGCTAATGCTCCGATCGAGAGGATATTCTGTTACAGATCATAGAGCGGATAACCTTTTAACTATCAGAAAGAATGGAAAAGAAAACTATTTCTACATATTTGGTGGCAAAGATGAACGTTCTCAAGACCTGATCCAGGGTATTACTTTAGCAGGCGTGTTTTTCGATGAAGTTGCATTGATGCCGGAATCCTTTGTGAATCAGGCAACAGGACGTTGCTCAGTAAAAGGAAGTAAGTTCTGGTTTAACTGTAACCCAGATGGACCATACCATTGGTTTAAACTAAACTGGATAGATAAATCCACTGGATACCTGGGCAAGGAACAATCAGACAGAATTAAGCAGAAAGCAGCAGCGGAGGGGAAAGAATCAGGATTAAAAGAAATCCTGTATCTCCATTTCACAATGGATGATAATTTATCTCTGGATGAAGAGGTAAAAGCCAGATACCGAAAGATGTACGTTGGAGTATTCTTCAAACGTTACATTATGGGATTGTGGGCGGCAGCAGAAGGCATCATCTACGATATGTTTGACGAAGAGAAACATGTTCAGAATATTCGCGATTTCTTTCAACTGTTAATCAATGGCAACAGATATGTATCCTGCGATTACGGTACTCAGAATGCAACTGTCTTCCTGCTTTGGAATAAAGGAGTCAATGGGAAATGGTACTGCATCAGGGAGTATTACTATTCCGGAAGAGATAAAGGCAAACAGAAAACAGATTCAGAATATGCAGACGACCTGAAGGAGTGGCTGGCTGGAACGAAGATCAAAGCCGTTATTGTGGATCCATCCGCAGCTTCTTTTATTGCAGAGCTTAGAAAGCGTGGTTACAAGGTAATAAAAGCAAACAATGATGTGTTGGACGGAATCCGTCTGGTAGGAATGCTTCTGAACATGGAACAACTTGTCTTTGCTTCTTCATGCAAGGAAACCATCAAGGAGTTTGCATCCTATATCTGGGATGAGAAAGCCCTGGAACGAGGCGAAGATAAACCAATAAAGCAGCATGATCACGCCATGGACAGCACACGCTATTTCTGTAGCACCATAATCGGTAATAGACTTGCCAAATTAAAAGAAGTAAGGATGTGAGAAGCATGTATACATTTACAATTCCAAGAGAAAGATTCGATGAGCTGAACCCAGATAAGCAGATGATCCGGCAGCTGATCAGCAAACATATCAGCATGGTAAGCAGATTAAAAAAGAATATGGCTTACTATGAAGGACAGCATGAGATCCTAAATGATTCAGGACGAGAAAATAAGCTGGTCTGTAATCACGCCAGGGACATCTCAGATACGGCCAGTAGTTATTTCATTGGCAATCCGGTATCTTATAAATCAGAAAATGACATTACAGATCTGACAGACGCCCTGGAACTGGCCGGAGCAGATGAAGTAGATGGAGATAATGGCTTGGAACTTTCCATTTACGGTCTTGCCTATGAATATATTTATGTGAAAGAAAATGAAAACTATCTATGCATGAAAAATATTTCAGCAGAAAATACATTTATGGTAAAAGATGACAGCATCGAGGAAAATGAACTCTTTGCTGTCTATTATTATATCCGGAAGGATGATTCCGGAGTTTCAACAGACCATTATATGGCAACAGTAGTGACACCAAACTATAAATATGAACTGGATATTGAGAATAACAGTACATATCAGGCAACAACAGAACCAGCAATACCACATTATCTGGGAGAAATCCCTATTATTGAATACCTTAATAATAAATTAGCTATTGGCGATTTTGAACTTCAGATTCCACTGATTGATGCCTACAACGTTCTGATGAGCGACCGAGTTACAGATAAAGAACAGTTTATAGATGCGATTTTAGCTATTTATGGAACGCTGCTTGCAGATGAGAAAGTTGAAGATGGGAATGGGGAAAAGAAAGATGGATTAACCGCAGCAATGAAACAGCTGAAAAAGAGAAAAGTCCTGGAAGTACCAGATGGAGCGAAAGCCGAGTATCTGACCAGAACGTTTGATGAATCTGGTGTGGAAATCCTGAAAAAAGCGATAGAACAGGATATTCATAAGTTTTCCCATATTCCCTGTATGACAGATGAAAGCTTCGGCGGAAACGTCTCAGGTGTAGCTATGGAGTTTAAACTGCTGGGCATGGAAAATATCACAAAGATTAAAACGAGATACTACAGAAAAGGTTTAAGAAAACGTATCCGGATATTCTGCAATTTCCTTTCGCTGTATGGAAAGAGTGTGGATCCAACAGGAATCACAATGACATTTACCAGAGCCCTGCCAAAGAATCTCCTTGAAATCTCGCAGATTGTGTCAAATCTCTGGGGAAAAGTAAGCAGGAAGACACTACTATCACAGGTGCCATTTGTGGACAATGTAGATGATGAACTGAAAGCCCTGGATGAGGAAACAGAAGAGAATCTGAAACGGCAGCAGGAGATGTTTGGAATGCAGGGAAACACCCCTCCAGATCAGACCGGGAAAGAGGAAGAAGAGAAAGCATCTAAAAAGAAAAAGGATAATGTAGATGAAGAATGATTCCTATTGGGAGAACAGAGCTGCCTGGGATATGTACCATCGAATGGAAGATGCGGAAGAAACAGCGGATCTGATAGCAAAGGTATATAGAAATGCTTCCATGCTGCTAACCAATAAGGCGAAAGACATTTTTGAAAAATATATGACTAAGTATGGACTGTCAGAAACACAGGCGTGGAATCTTCTGAACACTTTACAGGACCAGACATCTTTAGAAGAGCTGCTGAATGCTTTGAAAAATAAGGATTCAGATAAGACAAAGCAGCAGCTTCTTCAGGAACTAGAAGCCCCGGCATACAGAGCCAGAATGGAACGACTGAAGGACCTTTTACAGCAGGTAGATACAATTATGCAGGAAACATACCAGCAGGAACAGCTATTTGATACCAGCTTCTTTCGAAATCTCTGCGAAGATGTTTATTATCGTTCTATCTACAATGTCCAGAAGCAGACAGGACTTAGATTCAGCTTTTCTAATATCAGTAAAAAACAGGTGGAACAAGTACTTTATATGAATTGGTCGGGAAGACATTATTCCCAGCGTATCTGGAAGAACACGCAGGACCTTTCCAAAACATTAAAGCAGGAATTACTTGTAAGCTTATTGACTGGCAGAACAGACCGCGAAACTTCGGAAGTGATCATGAACCGTTGTGGAGCAGGAGCCATGCAGGCCAGGCGACTGGTACGAACAGAGAGCTGTTTTTTATCCGGAGAGCTGACAGCAAGATCTTATGAGGAATGCGGAATAGAAAAATACCGTTACCTTGCAACCCTTGACCTCAGGACAAGCGAGATTTGTCGGAGTCTGGATGGAAAGATATTTTTCTTAAAAGACCGCAAGGTTGGGAAAAACTATCCGCCCATGCATCCGTGGTGCCGTTCTACAACCGTTAGCGTCATAAATGAAGATATCCTAAAGAATATGAAACGAAGCGCCTATAACCCGAAAACAGGACACATAGAGACAGTTCCAGCGACTATGACATATGAAAAGTGGTATGAGAAATATGTAAAAGGTGATGCAAAGGTTGAGACAGAAGAAAAATCCATCAAGAATAAACATTCTGACAGAGAACAATACGATAGATATAAAGAGCTTCTTGGAAAGGACGTGCCGAAAAGCTTTGCGGATTTCCAGGAAATGAAGTATAATGAACCTGAGAAATGGAGATTTATGAAGCTTGATTATCAGAGAAGAAATGATTTGCTACAGCATCCGGAATTGAAACTGCCAAATGCAGAGAAAGCAATGGCTGCAGATGCAAAATTTGAAAAGTATTTGTTTGGAGGCACGCATCCGGAAGGACTGGCAAAGGGAAAGGCTTTTTCTGATAGACTTGGATATGATGCTGAGAATTGGAACAAGTTAAAACAGGTGATTATAGAAAAAGCTCCAAAGTATCCAGTCACCAGCAAAGGAGTAAACGGGTACGGAAGGCATATGTATGAACAGAAAATCATATTAAATGGTCTGAAGGAAAAACCGGCAAATGTTATCGTCGGGTGGTCTGCTGATGAAAATAGCGTAACGATGGCAAGTGCCTATATTAAAGAGGTGAAGTAAATGGAAGTAAAGGAATTTGATACAGTAATTCTAAAAGATGGAAGAGTAGGAAGCATTATGGAGGTATTTCCCAATGGAGCACTGATCGTAGATGTAGGCAGCTCACCAGAAGATTGGGAAACCTTGTACGATAAAACAATAGATGATATAGAAAAGGTTGTAAAATAACCACCAGTCAGAAATGGCCGGTGGTATTTTTATACCCTTTTAAGAAATTGCGCCGGCGCAACTGAGAGGAGGTGAAGGAAGTGAAAGTAAAATGCATTAAACGTTACAGTGATGTTCGATTGAACAAAATTATTGAAGCAGGAACTGTTCTGGAAGTAGAAAAAGCTAGGGCAGAGCACCTGATTCATGAAGGCGTTGCGGAGATCGCAAAAGAATCTGAAAAGCCCACAGACAGAGGAAAGGAATAGGTGATCCGAATATCTCCCTCTGGGACGCGGGGTGAAGCGTCTTATTTTTGTGTCTTTTTCCGCCAGACGTTAAAGAAGCGGGTCACTCCAAAAACTGAATGGCCCGGGCGTGAAAACGAATAGGCTGGGCAGAAAGGAAAGAACATGAGAAACGGATTAGTAAAAGCAATGTGCAGAGTACCCATGAACCTGCAGTTATTCGCAGAAGGAGACGGTGCTGGAGCCGGAGATGACGGAAATGGCGGTGGAGCTGGTGGCGATAATGGTTCAGGCGAAGGTGGAGAAGATACGCCTCCATCATTTGATGATTTTCTGAAAACAGGTGATAATCAGGCGGAATTTGACCGCAGACTGCAGAAAGCTATCAACACTGCCGTTACCAATGAGCAGAAAAAATGGCAGGCAATGACAGATGATAAACTTTCTGAAGCAGAAAAGCTTGCAAAGATGACTGAGGAAGAAAAAACAAAATATCTGCAGCAGAAAAGAGAAAAAAATCTGACAGACAGAGAGGCGGCTGTTACTAGAAAAGAACTGATGGCTGAGGCTAAAAATACATTAGCCAGTGACAATCTTCCAGTAGAACTTGCAGAAGTCCTGGACTATACGGATGCGGATTCCTGCATGAAATCTATGGAGAAAGTCAAAAGTGCTTTTCAGAAAGCTGTAGAGGCAGCAGTGGAAGAAAAGTTAAAAGGCGGAAAGCCACCAAAGAAAGCTCCGGAAACAGATACGCAGAAAGCTCTTGAGCAGCAGGTCTACAATGCTATGATGGGCAAATATTAAAGGAGAGTGAACACATATGGCAATTAATACATTAGCAACAGCAACATTATTCCAGACTACTCTTGATAAAATCGCAGTACAGGAAGCAACCACCGGCTGGATGGATGCCAATGCCGGACAGGTACTCTATAACGGTGGATCAGAGGTTAAAATCCCGAAAATGAATGTACAGGGAATGGGAGATTATGATCGAGATAACGGATATCAGAGAGGATCTGTTACTCTGGAATACGAAACCAGAAAAATGACCCAGGACCGTGGACGCCTGTTCCAGCTTGATCCTATGGATATCAACGAAGCCAATTTTATCCCGACAGCTTCAGCAGTTATGGGAGAATTTCAGAGAACACAGGTTATTCCGGAAATTGATGCATATCGTATTTCTAAGATCGCAACAGAAACAATTACAGCAAATAAAGCAGGAATGATCGGATATTCCTACGTCCCGGGAACAACGGGAACATCTGCCCTGCGTAAAGTGAAAGAAGGCATCAAGGCGATTAGAGAAAACTATAACGGTCCGCTCGTATGCCAGGCAACACCAGATTTTATTATGGAGTTGGAATTAGAGCTTGCAGGAAAGATTACAGCAGTAACTTTTTCTAAAGGCGGAATTCAGACACAGGTACCGTCTGTAGACGGTGTACCGCTGGTTTCTACACCATCCAACCGTATGTATACTGCAATTAAAATTAATGATGGAAAGACTAGCGGACAGGAGAAAGGTGGATATGAGAAAGGTGCTACAGCCAAGAATTTGAATTTCTTTATCTGCCCGACAACAACACCGATTGCAGTAACAAAGCAGGATATCATGCGTATTTTCAGCCCGGAAATCAATCAGAAACTGAACGCGTGGCAGATGGATTACCGTCGTTTCCATGATATCTGGGTTCTGGATAATAAGCTGGATTCTATTTATCTGAACATTCAGGAGGCAGAGTGATGAGACTGATTAGAAAAAATGTTGAGCGGGAGGCAGATGGAGCAGCAGCTGAAAAATTGTTGAATGATGGATTCGAACCGGTAGAAAGCCTGCTAAAGGAAACAATACCGGAACCGCTCGAAGAGAAAAACGTCGAAGAAATGACAGTGGAAGAATTAAAAATGTTAGCAAAGAAAAGAGGATTTACTGGAATTTCTTCTTTGTCCAAACAGGACCTTATCGATATTCTGAAAGGGTGATTATATGGCAGAAGCCAGAGATATTGAAAAAGTAAAACTCCTGACAGGCGAGACGAATGAAAACCTGATCGAAGCTTATCTGGAAGAAGCTGCCGACTTTGTAAAAAGCTACACAAATCGGAGTGTGATTATTACACCATTAGAAAAAGCAGTGCGGGATCTTGCTGTTATTGCCCTGAATCGGATGGGAACAGAAGGGGAAACTTCCAGAAGCGAGGGAGGGGAAAGCTATTCATTTGAAACAGCTCCCAAACAGGTTTACGACATTATGAACCGGTACCGGCTTGCAAGAACAGGAGGGATAACCTTTGAGAATGCGAAGAAACAGGATTGAAACATATTACCACAGAAAGAGGATCATAAAAAAAGATTCTGAAGGCAGTACCAGCGAAGAGTATGGTGCTGCCTCTTCTATTTCCGGAGAGTCATGGCCTGCATCCGGAAAAGTCCAGGCACAGCAATATGGTCAGCGCCTGAACTACATACGGAATGTCGGGATTAATGGGAAATATGTCAGTCATCCAGATGATAAAGGCAATGTTCATTTTATCCTGGAAGATGGAACAGATATCCAGGAGCTTGACGGAATTCACTTATATACGGTCAAAGATCAGAAACCAGACTATAAGATCATTGCTATTAAACCGTATCGTTTCCTGACACTGGAGGTGGAACGAATATGAGTGTAAGTGGTATTGAAGAATTAGAGCATAAATTAAAAACGATGTCAGATCCAAATCTCAAACAGGCGGTATCTACTGGAATCCAGATAGTAAGATCGGCAGCAGTCATGAACTGCCATGTGGATATGGGCGAACTGAGGCAAAGTATTTATGCAGAGGTTTCGGAGCAGGATGGGAAAGTCATTGGAACCTGTTGGACGGACAAGGAATATGCACCATACGTAGAATTTGGAACCGGTCCCAAAGGACAGGAAAACCATGCAGGGATTTCATCAGAAGTTACTCCTGCATATACACAGGCACCCTGGTGGATCCATGAGAGCCAGGTTGATAAAAGAGTAGCGGAGAAATATCATTGGTTTCACATTGATACTCCCAAAGGAAGATTTTATCAATGCACTGGACAACCGGCATATCCGTTCATGTATCCGGCATTAAAAGACAATGAAGATTTGATTTTAAAAGAAATGATAACAAGCCTGGAGGGAAAATGAAAAATATAAAAGATAAGGTATATGAAGCACTTCTGACGGTTTCAAAACATGTATCGGATTCTTATCCCGGTACATGGGCGGAAGATGCAACCATACAGTATGTGGAAGAACAGAACAATGTATATGAAGCATCCAGTTCAGGAGACGGGCTGCAGGAAGATAAAGCTTTTGTCCGGTATCGGATTGATATCTGGGACAGAAAGAGTACATCGGCAACAACCCTTGCAGTGGATGAAGCAATGAAAATGACCGGTCTGAAACGTACGGAATGCGCAGATATATTGGATCCGTCGGGAATGAAACATAAACAGATGCGCTATGAAGGAATCATCGCAATGGATTCGGAAGAAGTTTATTGGATATAAAAGGAGGAATGTGAAATGCTAGCAAATGGCACAACATTGGGATACAGGGAACATACAGACTCAATAAGTACAGCTTATACAGATCTTCCGGGGTTGAAGGAAATCCCGGAACTTGGAGTAGATATTGACAAGGAAGAAAATACTTGTCTTACAGACCCACATAAGATGTACGAAATCGGGATTGGAGATCTTCCTGATATCGTATATAAATTTAAATATGACAATACAAAGGCAGAAAGCCCGTATCGTGTGATGAGAAAAGCAGCAGATGACAAAAAGGTGTTGGATTTTCAGGAAAAGACTAAGGATGGCACAGTAACTGAATTTACTGCACAGGTAGCAGTAAAACGTACAGGTGGAGCTGTTAATGGCGTGATTGAATTTGAATTAAGCATGGCAGTTCAGTCCGATTTTAAATATACAGATCCAGCGTAAGGAGGAGATAAGAGATGTTAGATTATGAAAATGCAGGACAGGCTCTTGGAGGACTTGATGATGCAGAGAAAACTGAGGCGGTAAAACCAGAAGAATCAAAAAAGAAAAGACAGCCATTTGCTTACTGGAAGGTCGGAGAAAGAGAATTTCGTCTGAAATTAAAGGCGGGCACGATTGAGAAACTGGAAAATAAATACCGTCAGAACCTCATGAATATGATTGATGATATTCCGCCGCTTTCTGTAATGCTTACCATTATCCAGGCGGCAATGGAACCATGGGAACATGGAGTAGATTATAATGATGTAAAGAAACTGTATGATACCTGGATTGAGGAGGGAAACAGCCAGATTGAACTTTATCAGAAAGTCATCATTCCAATCATGGTGGTATCGGGTTTTTTGCCAGAGAAGATGGCAACAGCACTCTTGGAGGCAGTAGAAAACGCCTGATGTCAGATCAGCTTTCTGAGATATATTTCTATGCTTTAGATTTAGGCATTCCGGCAGAAAAATACTGGGAATTGTCTATAAACGAGATTATAGATACTATGGACAGTTTACAACGTCAGAGAAAACGAAAAGAAAAGCAGAAGATAATGGATAATTTTATCCTGGCAGAGATACTCACTGCGAACTTTTCCACACTGATATCCGGAAAAGGAGATATAAAGCGTCCATGGGAGTATTATCCGGAATTGTTTAAAGAAGAGCAGGAAACTTACCAAAAAGCAGAAGAAGACAGAAAATGGGAAGAGTACAAAGAAAACAGGAGAGCCTATATGGCAGAGTGGAACCGCCGCCGTCATCAGTGAATACGGCGGCTTTAAAGAAAGGAGGTGGAGAACATAGGAGAAGATCTTGCAAAGTTGAAAGTTACGATAGAAGCAGATAGCAGTCCTTTGAAAAGAGAACTGGATAAAAGCCGGCAGGAAGTTAAAAAGAGCACAGAGGCTATCAGGCAGGAAACCGATAAGATAAAGAATCCCTTTCAGAGAATCAAAGATATGGTTAAAGGTTATCAGGTGAAAGCAGGGATCAAAACAGAAACTGCAGATTATAAAGCAGTAAAAGACAATATTGAGAAAACGCAGGCGGTACTTGATAAATATTATGAAAAAAGAGACAAAATGGAAAGCCTTGGTGTTGATCAGGAAAGTCGTTCCTGGAAGTCTCTGGAATACGATATAAAGAATGCTGAGGCAGCAGTAAAAAGATATGAACAATCTAAAGCAAACATGGAGAAAAATGGCACAGATGTTGCAAGACCGGTTTCCATTCCAAAACAAGCACTGAATTTCGGAAAAGGAATCTTATCTGGAACCGGAAAAGTCCTTGGCAGTCTTGGCTCGGGAGCTATCAGTGCTGTGCAAAAAGGCTGGGGAGGACTTACAAATGCGGTAAATCTTTTTAAGAAATCCGTATCAGCAGTTGGGCCTGTAATCAGAAGAACTTCCGGTTTATTTGGTGCATTGATTCAAAAGTTTTCAACTGGCATTCCAGTTATTGGAAAACTGGCAGGAAAAATTAAGGGAATCGGAAAAAGTGCACAAAGCTCCTCAGGAGGTTTAACAGGCGGACTTAAGACAATTCTCAAATATACATTAGGAATTAGAAGTCTGTTTACCTTAACAAATAAGCTGCGAAGCGCTTTAGTTGATGGATTTAATAATCTTGCTAAGTACGACACCAATACAAATGCAAGTTTATCTATGTTGATGTCATCACTGACTCAACTGAAAAATTCCTTTGCAACCGCTTTTACACCAATTCTTGAAGTTGTAGCACCTATTCTGAATAATCTGATTCAGATGATCATACGTGTGGTTAATTCATTCGGTCAGCTCATGGGAGCATTGACTGGAAAAAGCACGATGGTTACAGCCAAAAAAGTAAATCAGGATTATGCAAAAAGCCTGGATAAAAACACTAAGAGCGCCAATAAGGCATCTAAAGCAGCGGATAAATACAAACGTACGATATTAGGGTTTGACCAGATCAATAAGCTAGATGATAAGACAACAAATGAAAAAGGTTCCTCACTAGGCGGCGTGGATGACATGTTTGAAACGACAGCCATCCAAAGTAAGTATAAAGATCTGGCAAAACTTATCAAGGATTCCTGGAAAAATGCAGATTTTACAGAACTCGGTGCGATTGTAGGAAGGAAAATTAACACCGCATTACAGAGTATTCCATGGAACGATATCCAGAATACTGTAAATAAGATTGCAAAAAGCATTGCAACGTTCCTTAATGGATTTATTGAGGCAACTGACTGGGGGCTGGTAGGCAACACCCTTGCACAGGGGCTAAATACAGCTTTTGGATTTGCCAATACATTTGCTGAGAACTTTCATTGGGGAAGCTTGGGAACTGCAATTGGAAATGGCATCAATGGCGCCTTGAATGGCATTGACTGGGAGCTGATTTATTCCACTGCCAGAAATTGGGGAAGTGGAATCGCAGAGGCATTAAATAATGCAATCAGCACAACAGACTGGACGCTGGTGGGAACAACTCTTGCAAATGGGATAAATGCAATATTCCTTTATGCAAAATCTTTTGCTGAAACATTTGACTGGAATGGTCTTGGAGTAGCTGCTGGAAATGGAATCAATGGTGCCTTGTCATCCTTGGACTGGAATCTGATACGTACTACAGTGTCAGAGATCACAACAGGGATTGTGGATACGCTGAATTCGTTTATATCTACAACAGACTGGGGATTAGTCGGAAGAAGTTTTGCACAAGGAATTAATACAATTATTGATTTTGCTTACGCAGCGGTAACAACCTTTAACTGGAAACAGTTTGGGATGGCAGTTGCTGATTTTCTTAATCAGTCTATAGAAACTATAGACTGGGCAAAAGCCGGACAGACTATTTCGAATGCAGCAAAGGGAATCTTGGATTTCTTTATTAAAGGTGTTGAAAATACAGATTGGAAACGTCTTGGTGAAAAAGTTGCAGAATTCCTGATTAATATTGATTGGAATGGTGCTGTAAGTCGACTGTTTGAAGCGATAGGAGCAGCATTCGGGGGATTGGCCGCATTTATTGGCGGTCTTTTCGGAGATGCGGTAAACAGTGCCAAGCAGTATATCATCGATCATTTTACAGAGGCTGGAAAATTCACATGGGAAGGCTTTTTAAATGGTATCAAAGATGCAGTAATTGGAATCGGCTCCTGGATTAAAGAACACATTTTTCAACCGTTTATCGACGGATTTAAAAATGCTTTCGGAATCCATTCGCCATCTACCGTTATGGCAGAAATGGGACAGTACCTGATGCAGGGACTGCAGGAAGGCATCAAAGGTCTGGTTGGCGGCGTTATTGATATATTCGATGGAATCAGAGATACCATCGGAGATGTCTGGGATACGATAACAAAAGCTGCCTCTACTGCATGGAATGGAATTTCAACGACAGTTAGTGGAGCCTGGGACGGATTAAAGACAACAGCTACCGAGAAGTTTGATTCAATCAAAGATACTGTATCAGGAACCTGGGAGGATATAAAGACAGGAGCTTCAACTATTTGGGAAAAAATCACCAAAACAGTAGGAGGAGTCTGGGATGACCTTACTGGAAAATCCAAAAGGGATTTTCCATCAATTTCGGGAGATGCCAAGGGTGCTTTTGAAGAAGTTAATAAAACTTCAGAGAAAGAATGGAAAGCTTCAGCGAAATCAGTTACTACGGCGTTGAAGGATATGAAGGGAGATACATGGGATACAATGAAAACCGTGTATTTATATATCAAACGCTATTGGGGCTATGTGTCAAAAGAAACAAATAAAACATGGATCAAGGCAGCCGAGAAAGTGGCTGATGAGATTAAAAACATGGTTACCAGTACTGAACAGGGGACAAACAGAATTGCACAGGAGTTTTCTGGACTGGGAACCAAGATACAGAATAGCATTGGAAACCTTTACAATATTGGTTACAATGCGGCAATGTCATTTGCAAATGGATTCCGTTCCGTACATATTCCGGTACCAAGCCTATACATATCTTCGTGGAATACTCACAGACTTTATAATGGCGGATGGTTTCAGACTCCGAATTTTAGCGTAAACTGGTATGCTAATGGTGGATTTCCAAATATAGGAGAATTGTTCATGGCTCGTGAGAATGGTCCGGAGCTGGTTGGACGTATGGGAAACAAAAGCGCGGTAGCCAATAATGGACAGATTGTAGATGGTATCAGGGCTGGCGTATTTGAAGGTATGGTAAACGCATTAGAGAGCTTTAGCAATAATGGAAATGGACAGAAGATGGAAGTGCATGTCCATTTAGAGGGAGATTCTAAGAAACTTTTCAAGATGGTACGACAGGAAGGACAACAGTATCAAAGATCAACAGGGAAACCCGTATTTAGTTAGGAGGCGAGGCATTGGCAAAATTTGATTCAGGGCCAGGAGATGACTTGATTATTAACGGAGTGACAATGCCCACTCCGAAATTAAATGGGCTTACAATATCAAAAGAAAAGGTATGGTCCAAGAATACGGGACGTGCCGCTAATGCGGAAATGATAGGAGATGTTCTTGCGATAAAATATACCTTGAAATGTACCTGGCCACCATTGACCAGAGAGCAGGTTGCAGTTATTGATACTGCTATAACACCTGCCTTTTTTAATGTTACATTTACAGATCCAGGAAGCAATACGCGTGTAACAAAGAAATTTTATGCTGGTACACCAATTTATCCGGTCTACACCTATGTGAAAGGCGTTAAGACCTACCAGGGGACTGGCGTTGACTTGATTCAGAAATAGGAGGAAAAGAAACATGGCAGCAGAACTGACAATTAATAAGAGCTTAACAGCAAATGGAACGATTAAGATAGAAGACAAGATTGCAATGAGTCTCTTTGCGGAGATTTCCACAAACGGCGGGAACGACAGGATTACCCAGTCCATTCAGGATAAGGATGCTTTCAATAAGAACAAAAAAGAGATTCGCGCGCAGGTAGCAGCATTCCAGGAGACCGTATGGGAAATGCAGGACTCTATTGCAGAGGAACAGACAGACAATACGACAGAGGAGGAACCGACAGATGAAACTCAGAAATAGTCAGATTCTTTCATTCCTGAATACTTATGCAGAAATGAAAACGAAGAAGCTCCCCGTAAAGCTGGGCTATGCAGTCAAAAAGAATGTATCTGCAGTCAGATCGGCATCCGAAGCCTATTCTGCAGAAAGAGAGGATATACTGAGCCGATATGCACAGAAAGATGAAAACGGGCAGTATTTGGTAAATGATGACTGCTATGTAATCCCGGATCAGGAAGGATACGCCGGAGATATCGAAGAACTTCTGAAGATCGAAACAGAAGTGGAGATCCAGAAAGTTACGGTTGATATCCTGGAAAAATGTGATGATCCCAGATATGATGCACTGACTATAGAAGAGCTGACAGCTCTGGAATTCATGACAGAGTAAAGGAGGTGCCTGTATGTATCAGTCAACAGAAGCCTTTGGAAACCTGATACAGCAGGATTCCCGAACATTCAAGAGTCTGATCACATATGACGATATCAGTATTACAGATGCAAAAAGCATCAAGTTTACGGGCGGTTCTGAAGGAGAAGATGATTTTTCCCTGGGATCTGTCATATCGCAGTATGTAACCGTAACAATCCCGGATTGCGCTGGCGCAATTGAAAACCATGAATTCCTTCTACAGATTGGTATGGACGTGGATGGGCTGACAGAATACATTCCGATTGGATATTTTACGGCAGGAAAGCCAAAAAAGACAGAAGACCAGATTGAATTTACGGCTTATGACCGCATGATGAAGTTGGAAATGCCGTTTTCCTCCAGCCTTCCGGATAATACGGATACAGTATCAATATTGAAACGTATTACAGAAATCACACGTGTATCAGTAGCAACAGATGGACTGGATGCAATAGCAATGGCAAATCCTAAGGGATACTCCTGCCGTGAGGTTCTTTCCTATGTGGCACAGATGTATGGCGGATTTGCCATCTGTAACCGGCAGGGACAGATAGAGATACATACTTATATAGACAGCGATTACAAAGCTGGAACAGGGCGTTACTGGGACAATTTCGAACACAATGAATATCTGTTTAGCATAGAGAAACTGACCTGCTATACAGGAAAGGACGAAGAGGGAAACAGCAGTTCCATATCAGCTGGAAGCGGAGAAAGAACAGTAAGCTTTTCCAATCCATTTATGACAGAAGAGGCATTGAACAATATCTTTTCTGCCCTTAGCAGGTTTTCTTATATGCCGGGTAATCTGAAACTTCTGGGAGATCCGCGTCTGGATCCCTGGGATATCATAACAGTAGAGGACCTGAACGGAGATTCCTATAAAGTTCCGGTCATGAAAATGGAGTGGGAATATGACGGCGGTCTGACTCATACGATCGAGGCGGTTGGCTTATCTGAAGAAGAGACCAATACAGATTATAAAGGACCGCAGACAAAAGAAATGGACCGCTACTATGCCCAGCTGGTAATGATAGACCATGCAATGATCAATAAGCTGGATGTAGATACAGCCAAGATCACATATGCTACAATCACTAATCTGAACGCAACAAATGCAAATATCGAGAAATTAAACGCGGATATAGGAAACTTCAGGGACCTGACGGCTACTCAGTTTAAAGCGGCCAATGCAAAGATAGACATTCTGGATGGTAATTATGCCAATATCAAGACGCTTCTTTCCGGAAGCGCAGGGGTAGGGGATTTACAGAATATCCATCTGACTTCCCAGAATGCAGTGATTGATTCAGCACTGATTCGGAATGCAGTCATGCAGACAGTTACCATTTCAGATCTTTTAGCCGGAACCATTTCCACAGATAAATTCACGATTGTTTCAGATGACGGCGGGATAAAGATACAGGGAGCCACCCAACAGTGGAGAGACGCAAATGGAATAGTAAGACTGCAGGCGGGCAGGGATGCATCTGGAAGCTTTACTTTTGCATTGTTTGACGAAACGGGAAAAGGAACCCTGATTGACGCATCCGGCGTCCAGAAAGGTGCGATTGCAGATGAAGTAATTGTAGACAGCATGATTTCAGACAATGCCAATATTGCAGCATCCAAATTAGACATTAACAGCCTGTTCAAGGAAATCAATAACAGTGCACAGGTAATCAAGAGTAGCCGCATCTGGTTTGATGATTCCGGACAGAGCCTGAACCAGGCATACTCCCAGATGAGTAAGAACATTACTTTCGTACAGGAAACAGCCAGCAGTGCAACAAGTACAGCAAAAGCGGCCAGCGATACAGCAGATGCGGCGGCAGATGCAGCCAGAAAAGCGCTGGATACATTGTCTGGTATCAGCACCCTGGATGCAGTCGGAGCATTACTGGACAATGATGCACATGTAGTCCATACCAATCCGGATGGAACAGGGGGAGATTACACCAACTGCCATACAACGATGCGGATATATCTGGGAGATACAGATGTATCGGAGCATATTGATGCTATTAATGTAACCGCATCTGAGGGAATCGCTGGCACCTGGAATGCCAGAACGCGTACTTACCAGGTAACGGACATGACAACTGATGATGGTTACGTAGATATCGAAGCTCAATATGGTCTGGAATCCAAAGCCCTCATGCTAAGCGGAAAAGTTCTTACGATCAATGGAAAACTCCTGTTAATAAAGAACAATGGAGTATGGATCCGAAAACGTTTTTCCGTCAGTAAATCAAAGGATGGCAAGATAGGGATCTCTTATAATATCCAGACCAGTTCTCTTGTTATGAGAAAACAGAAAGACGGAAAAACACTTTTACCATCCAGTGTGACATTTTCAGCATATAAAAATGACAATGGATTAATAAGCAGTTATGCAGGAATCTTTCAGATAGAAGAGTCCAGAGATTCCGGAAAAACCTACAATATCGTTTATGGTTCTTCCGGAGCAGAGATTCTGAAAATATACACACCGACAGGACCGGATATAAACATAATCCGCTGCACTCTATATGATGAAACAGGCGTTCAGACCCTTGATGTTCAGACTGTAACCATTATCGCAGATGCAGAAGGATTTTTCGAGGATATCAAAAAAGCCCAGGATACTGCAGATGAAGCTAAGGAAGCAATATCGACCACAAACAATAAAGTAGCTGATATCCAGACCGGTATAGATGGTATCAGGGCGAATCTTTCAGAAGTAACCACTGATCTCCATGGTCTGACAAACAATACCCTTATTTATAATGCCCGGTACCATGATAATGGTGATGGAACCACTACACTGACCGCAGTGGTGTATAAAGACGGCAGGGAAGTGACGAGGGAATATCCATCTTCCTGGTACAGCTGGACTAGAAAAACAGAGAGCGGAGAAACATTCCTGGGATATGGATATACGATAACCGTTAATAATGAAGACTATATGTTCGGCGGAGTGGTAGTCGGACGATTTACAACCTATAAACAACAGATCTTAACAGTGAGCAGAGGAACACTTATATTAAGCGGAAAAGCCATCTGCTTTAGCATAGATGCGTAAGGCAGTCAGATGACTGCCGGAAAGGAGCCAATATGTCATTACCAGAAGAAAGCGTAGCAGTAAACACCCTCCCGGAAGTAACCACCATTCCAACTGGGAAAAAACTCATATTCACCGATCCTGACACCAACGAAGGCGGGATCATCACCCTGGAAAACCTCACAAAACAGATATTACAAAATCTGACCACCCAAACCTTCGGCCTGGACCAGGGAAATCTGACACTTTTACAGGCGATTAATCAATTAAATAGTAAGACATCAACGCAAGAAATTACTATCCCCAAATCTGGAAGTGTATTAAAAAAGTGTTTGAATTGTTTGATTTTAATCGTGGGTACCAACACACAGATGTATGATTTATATGCATGTATTGGCTATCAATCTGATAGCGTAAGAAGCACAATCAAATTACTCACAGGTGCAGGTAAACACAAAATAACATACGCAGACAATGACACTTCAGAATCAAAAAATGGAATATATACTATTACAAATGGAAGTTCAAATGTTGATGTAAAAGCAACTATAATTCCATTACAAAGATGATGATTTCCCTCTTCCCATTTAATATAGGCGTGAACAAATTGTAAACGCACCTTTTATATGGCAGAATTACCATGCAGGAGGTGCATTATTTTGACAAATATAGAACAGATCCAGAATAGAATCCTGGAAAAAATGCAGGAGATTTTATCAAATGAACAGATTCAGAAATTGGAAAACGTTATGGCAATTGAATTTCACGGGATAGAGGTGCAACAGGAGTGCACTCAATTGGTGACATCAGAGAGTCACTGGGAAAAGATTCTTCGAACCTTTATTGCAAGCAAACGAATAGAAAACTGCAGTATAGGAACACTGGAACGCTATAAAGACTGCGTGACCAGATTAGTAACAACCCTGAATAAAAGATTACAGGATATTACAACAAATGACATTCGCTATTACCTGGCAATGTATCAGGAACAGCGCAAGATCTCCATGAGCTACATGGATACAATCAGAAGGTATCTAAGCAGTTTCTTTGCATGGATCAGTGATGAAGGATACATATCCCGAAATCCCATGCGAAGACTCAAGAAAATCAAGGTACCAAGAATGATCAAGAAACCATTCTCACAAGCTGAAATGGAGCATCTACGCTGTAATGCCGGATGCCAGAGAGATATAGCGATTATGGCGTTTTTATACAGTACCGCAGCCAGAATAGGAGAGGCGGTGCGACTGGACCGAAAGGATATAGATTGGGGAAACAAAGAGGTAATCATATATGGAGAAAAAGGCAAAAAGGAGAGAAGAGTATACCTGACAGATGATTGCGCATATCACCTGCAGAAATATCTGTCTACCAGAGAAGATAATAATCCAGCTCTGTTCGTAAGTAATAAGCAGCCACATACCAGACTAGGCAAACAGGCAATACAATCAATGCTTAGAACTTTAGGAAACAAGACAGAGATACATGCTCATCCACATAAGTTCAGGAGAACATTATTGACAGATGCAGGCAACAGAGGAATTCCTCTACAGGAAATTCAAATGTATGCAGGACATCAAAAGCCTGATACAACGATGATGTATGTAACAGTCAGTGAAGAAAATGTAAAAGCATCCTTCAGACGATACATATCATAATCAGAAACGATTTTATACGGGATTTTTGAGACTGCCAGAGATGGTGGTCTATTTTGCGTGATAAGAAATGTTGAAAATAATAGCTGAAAATGGAAGTATTTTGAAATGAGAGTTATTAGAGGAAATGGGAAGAGGGATATTACTCAACAGATGCTACTTCTATTTCTATACCTTGTGGAGATATAATAGTTACTTGCCTGTTTCTATCACTAAAATTAACAAGAACTGTTTTATCATCTGTTTGAGTCAATATATTACCGTAAATATTAACTGCTTGTTTTGGTAACGAATTAACGTACATGGATTCAAATAATGCTATGCCCATTCCCTCGTAACCAAATATAATTATACTTGAAGGTCTTGACAATCCTAAATTTTTGCTTATATATATCCGACCAAAATAAGAAGAAATATCACTTCCTTGGTATGTTTTTAATGTTGTCTTACTATTTAAGCTGAGAATTATTATGGCTTCATAGTCCATATAACGGTGTCGTCTTTCGACATTTGTATACCATTTGATCCATCTGTATAAAAGCTGATAGTTGTGCGTTTTCCGTCATTTTTATAAAAATCGAAATAAACATTACTTATCCCATTCGAACCTGAACGGAAGGTCATTCTGTTTATGTTCCCATTGAATTTAATTCGGGGCGTATTACTATTTAAGATATGGAATCATATGTAAAGAGCGTTTAAGCTTTTGTAATTTTACCGTCGTTCATATTCCAACGTCTTGTATTATTATTGAAGTCGAACAGTACTATAGTACCATATTTCCCTGTTATATATCGGTAGCCAAGCATAAGATACCGTATATTTGCGGTGAAAGTGCCGTAGAATGCCCCGTCTTTTGGAATAATATTATCAAATGCATCTATTACACAGTTATCAAGACCACCAATTTTGTCGACATCAGGGTCAGAGTAATGGATGTGTATCACAGAAAATCTATTATTTGAAATTTTCTTACTATTTTATAAAGTCTTAACTTCTGGATCGTCACTTATGAATAAATATGCTGACCATGCTTTCAATGGTATTTTGAAAGTATCATTCACTATAGTGGGAGACTCAATGTCGTTATATGTAATACTTATAGGAGTTACTTTAGATGTTTTCCCGGTAGCATATATATTGGAGCGGCCATTCTGATCTACTATAAGAATACCTGCCAAATGCCCTTTGGATGATAACTCTTTTATTTCGTCACTTGTAGTAGAAAGTCCCGAATAGAAGTTCCATTTGTTAATTGTTGTCTTACTATTTTATATTTAAAAGCTCACCCCATGCACCTTCGATTTTACATCGAATTTTTAAACTGAGTGTATTATATTTTATAACTAACTGCGATCCATAATCATCAGATAAATAGGTATATCCGATAATAAAAGATATTCCTCCTCCGAATATGGATGTTCCAGTGTCATCATTGAAAATAATACCGTAAGCGATTGCACTTTTCGTATCTTGAAATTGCTTATCAAATAATTTTGTCGGATTATTTATTAAATCTAATGTTTGATCAGAGCGCATTAAAAATTTTATAGGCATAAACGTCTTACTATTTGATTAAAGAAAAACCTATGCTAAAAGGCATTCATCCAGGATGTCTTTTATTATGGATTTTTCCAGAAAAGGAGGAAGGCGGTGTGATATTTGAAAAGGAAATCAACATATATGCCAAGGATGCCATCCTGAAACGTTTTCAGGCAAACGAAACAAGTATTTCTATTACTCAGGGAAAGATTTCAGCTCTGATCAGCGAGAGTGAACTGGTTGAATTACAGAACAGTAAAGAAACCATGTACAGCAAGTTAGCAAGTGTTCAGATGGATGTATCTGGTCTGACAGAAAGCTTCTCGGATCTGACAACAAAGTATGATACGGTAACTGGTCAGTACAGCGCTCTTGATGCAAAAGTAGCGGAATACAAGAGAGGAGTAGATGGTTTATCTGCGAACATTACTGCAGTAAATACAAGACTGTCAGAAAATTATAGTACGACAGAGGCGATGAATGCAGCAATAAAAGCCAGCGTAGACGGCTTATCAACTACAGTATCAAAGACATATGCAACAACTGAAAATTTGACAGTTACGCAGGAAACTCTAAGGCAGCAGGCACAAGGATATGCTTCAGATGCGCAGACCACAGCCACGAAAGCGGGACAGGATGCCGCAAAGGCAGCTCAGGAAGAAGCTTTAAAACTTGCCCAGGAATCTACAGATGAGAAATTAAAGAAATACAGCACAACCGTAGAGATGAATTCAGCAATAAAGCAGTCAGCTGACAGCATTTCCTTGGCAGTTTCTGAAAGCTATGTAAAGAATGATACATTAAAAAGCTATGCAACCACGGCAGCGATGAATGCTGCTATTGAGGTATCTGCCAATAAAATAACATCCCGAGTGGAATCTTTAGGAGAAACTATAGACTAGAAAAACGGTAATTTCTATGGCCTGGATGTTCCAACAACCAGTAATGCCCCGGCATCTTCCTGGACAACAGAGGACCTGAAAAAACAGCATAATGGAGACATCTATATCCAAACTACTACAGGAAATACCTACAGGTATTTTTACGGTGATACAGGCCTTATCATAAAGTTTTCAGAAAATTGTAGGACAGAGAGTACAACTTATGACTATGTGAAAATTTTTTATAATGATAATGGAACGATGAAGTGTGCTGCAAAGCTGGGTGGAACCAGTATTGCAGGAGCGACTGTTTATGTACCAACTCAGGAATTCTATGTATACTGGCATACAGATGGCAGTCAGGATTCTTTCTATGGATTCAAGATTGATTCTGTTACTCAGGGAGCTGGAACAAAGACCGGATCAGCAGATGGACTTCCTGGATATACAGCAACAATTTTGAGCGCTGAAACATATCCGGAGAGCAGTCATGGCAATTATGGAAATAACGTCAATCAGCTCTGGAAATGTACAGGCCCTGCTGTAGGTACGAATACATCTTTCTGGCAGAGAATAGAAACGGTCACCAAATCAGAAGTAAGTTCCCTGATAGAGCAATCAGCAGACAGCATTCGCCTGCAGGCCAAGAAAATAATGTGGCAGAGTGATTATTCCTCTATGACTGAAGCTGGAGAATTAACCTGTACAGGAGCTTCTATTCAAGGTGATTTAACAACAAAGCAACCGTGGAATAACTCTTATAAAATTACTGAACTGAAAGAAGGAGTTATTAAAGGATATAAAGGCGATACGCAAACCGGTCTGCTGGATATGTCAGCATACTACTCAGACAATTTGAGACATGTTGCGCTAAATGGTTTTGACTATCTTCATTTGCAGGCAGGTACAGATATTCTGGTAGAGCAAACAGTTACTTTTGAAAAAGAGATAAAAGTTACAAATGGTTGTAAGCTGCGTGTGAATTTTATAGATTCCATAGTATCTGGAAACGGAATCCAGATACCAGCAGATTTAAATATAGGAGAACCGGGAGTTGCAAGAGAACTATATGTAACTGGAACGATAGAGGCAACTGGGACGATAACAAGCCCTTGGGCAACCAAAAACTATGCTTTTAATACTTCTGCGAATTTGTATATAACATCTGACGGAGTTATTAAACGTGCAATGAGTGGTTCATCTAAGAGATATAAAAATCACATAGCAGATTTAGGGGAAACAGATGTGAAGGAACTATACGGTTTACCTGCTGTACTGTTCAAATATAAAGAAGAACTTCTTAGTGATGAAAGTGAAGACTATAACAGAGTAGTACCAGGCTTTTATGCAGAAGCAATGGATAAATATTACCCAGATGCATGCCGATATAATGAATTAGGTCAGCCAGAAGACTGGGATCCAAAGAAACTCCTTCCTGCAGTTGTAAAATTAGTACAGTTGCAGAAAGAAGATATTGATACAGTTAAAAAATATTGCCCAGAACACGGCCACGGAATCTTAAATGAAGATGGCAAATGCATTATCCTACTTAATGCAATAGAAAACCAATATTACATAACTCTCACAAAATATGGAGAGGGAGATCTCTATATTTCAAAAAAGGATACCAGCAGTTTCATTGTAACAGGAACCCCAGATCTGGAATTTGACTGGCAGGTAACTGCAGCATAGGAGAACATATGAAGAAAATCAGAGCAGAACCGAAAGGTTCTTTTTATTTTACCCAAATTGCGCCGGCGCAATTGCCAGAAAGGAAAAAGAGATGGAAACAATCATTTCAGCCTGCATCAGTGCAGCGGTTACATTAATTGTATGTGTGATCAGCAATAATGCACAGCAGGAAAAGACACGAACTCTTATGGAGTACAAGCTGGAAGAACTGACTAAAAGAGTAAATGAACACAATAACCTTATCAAAAGAACTTATGCTCTGGAAGAAAAAATGAGTGTGCATGAGGAACAGATTAAGGTTGCGAATCATAGAATAGAAGACCTAGAAAGAAAAGGAGAATGATTATGGAACAGATTACAAATTATGTAAAACCGGAACTTGTTGTTGTAGCTATCGCACTGTACTTTGTAGGAATGGCATTAAAGCAGGCACAGGCAGTAAAAGATAAGTACATTCCGCTTATCCTGGGAGGAATCAGCATCGTGATCTGTGCAATGTATGTATTCGCTACAAGTGCGTGCAGCACGCCGCAGGATATCGTAATGGCAATCTTCACAGCTATCGTACAGGGCATTCTGGTAGCTGGCCTTTCTACATATGTAAATCAGCTAATCAAACAGACAACTAAAGACGAATAAGCATAAGAAAAAGGGACGGGAAACCGTCTCTTTTTAATTGGGAGGAATATTATGGACAAGCAGAATATAACTGTCCTGAGAAAAATTCTTTATGCAGTGGAATCCGGAGATCAGATTTACGGTAATCAGAATTATTCCTGTTTTGCTGGCGTTGGAGCAAACTGCGATAACGAGAAAGCGATCACGATTGGTGCTGGCCAATGGTACGCGGATGAGGCAAAAGAACTGTTATACAGGATCCAGAGAGGCAATCCAAAGCTGTTCAAGGACATGGATACAGCGGATTTAGAAACAGATCTTCTGTTAAAAAGCTGGGCAACGTATGCTGTCAGTAAAGAATCTGTAAAAGGGCAGTGTATTATCAACATCATCAGTACAACTCTGGGAAAGAAGTGCCAGGATGAGTACATGGAGGAGCAGATCACAGAGTATGCGCATGTTATCGAGGAATTACACGGAGAAATGCCGGATGAAGCTATGATGGAGTGTATAAATATTATCCACCAGGGCGGAAGAGGGGCTTTAGACCGAATTTTATCAAAGACAGAGAAACCCTATACGGCAGATAAGATTTATGCAAGTCTATGTCAGGATCCACAGGACCCGGTGCAGAATCAGGTGGGAGATTACGAGGACAGGCAAAAGGCAGTTATTAATATGATTCATATATACTCTGTAGATATATGGGAAAGAGAGATGATAACAATGGCAATGACTAAGACAGAAAAAGCAATAAAACAGATGGAAGACTGGGCGAAAGATGATTCCCATGGTTACGATCAGGACTACCGCTGGGGAGAAAAAGGAGATTACGACTGTTCTTCTGCTGTAATCCAAGCATGGCAGAACGCCGGAGTTCCGGTTAAGTCTGGTGGTGCTACATACACAGGAGATATGAAGAATGTGTTCCTGAAGAACGGATTCAAAGATATTACCGCTTCTGTCAACAGAGGAACCGGGACAGGGTTAAAGCGTGGCGACGTGCTGCTAAATGAAGCGCATCATGTAGCTATGTACTGCGGAAATGGAAAAGAGGTAGAATCCAGCATCAATGAGAAAGGTACCGCTCATGGCGGCAAGCCGGGAGATCAGACAGGAAAGGAGTTTCTGGTCCGGAGCTATCGGAATTATCCTTGGAATTGTATCCTGCGGTACCAGGAAAGTAGCTCCAACAGTACTACTACAATAACCACCGAAAAGGTAGCATATGTAGCCAGAATGAGCAAAGACGCCCAAACGTTCGTAGATGCCGGCAAGACAAAATCAACCCTATGGCCGAAGATAAAAAAGAACATCTTGGTGGATGTGATCAAAGGAGCAACTATCAAAGACTCTGCCGGAAAGAAATATTACCTTGTCCGACTTGGACATCCGGCAGAGGGATTCGTACGAGAATACGTGCTGGCAGGAAGTTTTAAGAAGATAAAATAATCTTCTAACTGAGTTTATTCAGAAAACTACCAAGTCAAGAATTGATATGAATATAATGAAAAAGGTCAACGAAGCTTAAATTCGCTGACCTTATTTTTAAAATATTGTATCATCTTCATATAATTTTCGTGTTGCATTTCGTGTTGCATAGGTATATAATACGTTAAGTCGAAGCTGATTTTATTACACATGCAAATAATAAAATGTGCAGTAAAATCAATGGTTTCGAGAAAATGTAGCAAAATAGCGTTTTACGGGAAATGCGCCAATACGGGTTCAAATCCTGTTGCCCCGACTGATGATAATAATATAAAGTAATGCTATAAAGTAATGCAGAAGTTTTTCTTGACGAGTGCTTCGGCTTTATGTTAATATCATCTTCAGAGGTTTTATTAAAAATATAAGAGAAATGCACGGATGAGGAATAGTACACATGGACCAGAGCACAGAGAACTGCTGGGAGCTGAGAAGCAGTGGAAGGAAATTGTGGAACTCGCCTTTGAGCAGCTGCCTGAAACCTTCTGAGAGTAGGTGCAGACGGTGTCCACCGTTATATGGAGAGGATATAAGGACGATGACTCGTTCCGTATCCCATGAGTGTATGACGTAGTTCATAAAATAAGAGTGGTACCGCGTAAGATAATAGTATCTTTCGTCTCTTGCAGATAAGTCTGTGGGGATGAGAGATTTTTTTTTATGTCAATTTTAGCTGGATCAGATAAATCGTCCGTTTCAGTCCGCTTCAATAAAAACAGGCAGAGGATTTATATTCAATGATCAAAACGGTAAGATTTCAGCCCACAGGAAAAACATAATATTTACATAATGGAGGAAGAGAAAAATGATGAATCCAAGCAAGTATCAGAGACAGTATTTCATGCCGCCTGTTAAATGCATGAAATGGGCAGAAAAAGAATATGTAGACAAAGCACCAATCTGGTGTTCTGTAGACCTTCGTGATGGAAACCAGGCACTTGTAATCCCAATGAGCCTGGAGCAGAAAATTGAATTTTTCAAACTTCTTGTTAAAATTGGTTTCAAAGAAATCGAAGTAGGTTTCCCTGCTGCTTCTGAGACAGAATATGAATTTCTGCGTACTTTAATTGAACAGAATCTGATTCCGCAGGATGTAACTATCCAGGTTCTTACTCAGGCAAGAGAGCATATTATCCGTAAGACTTTTGAAGCTGTTAAGGGTGCTCCCAAAGCAATCGTACATGTATATAATTCCACATCTGTTGCACAGAGAGAGCAGGTATTTAAGAAATCTAAAGAAGAAATCTTAAAGATTGCAGTAGATGGAGCTGCATTATTAAAGAAGCTTGCTGATGAAACAGAAGGAAATTTCCAGTTTGAATACAGCCCTGAGAGTTTTACAGGTACAGAGCCAGAATATGCACTGGAAGTTTGTAATGCAGTTCTTGATGTATGGCAGCCGACAGCTGACAACAAATGTATCATCAACCTGCCTGTAACTGTACAGCACTCCATGCCACATGTATACGCAAGTCAGGTAGAGTATATGTGTGAGAACCTGAAATACCGTGAAAATGTAATCGTATCTCTTCATCCGCATAACGACAGAGGGTGTGGTGTTGCAGATTCTGAGATGGGCTTACTTGCAGGTGCGGACAGAATAGAGGGTACTTTATTCGGAAATGGTGAACGTACCGGTAATGTGGATATCGTCACACTTGGCATGAATATGTATTCCCAGGGAGTAGATCCGAAACTTGACTTCTCCGATATGCCACATATCTGTGAGGTATACGAAGAATGCACAGGAATGAAAGTCAGTGAAAGAAGTCCATACAGTGGTGCCCTTGTATTTGCTGCATTCTCCGGTTCTCATCAGGATGCGATTGCCAAAGGTATGCACTGGAGAGATAACAAAGATCCGGATCACTGGAATGTACCGTATCTTCCAATTGATCCGAAAGATGTTGGCAGAAACTATGACGCAGATGTAATCCGTATTAACAGTCAATCCGGTAAGGGCGGTGTCGGATATATCCTTGAGACAAAATTCGGCCTGAATCTTCCACCGAAAATGCGTGAAGCAATGGGATATGCAACAAAAGCAGTATCTGATCATAAACATAAAGAGCTTCATCCGGATGAGATCTTCAGCCTGTTTAAACAGACATTTGAAAATATTGTGGAACCATACAGTATCAATGAAGTCCATTTCCAGCAGAAAGACGGCGGTATTGTGACACAGGTTACTTCCAGTTTCCAGGGAAAGATGATTACAACAGAGGCTACAGGTAACGGACGTCTTGATGCAGTCAACAACGCATTAAAGAAAGCATATGAGCTGAAATATACACTGGAGACTTATCAGGAGCATGCTCTGGAACGCAGCTCAAGTTCCAAAGCTATCGCTTATGTAGGTATTAAAAAACCAGACGGAACTCTTGCGTGGGGAGCAGGAGTAGATGCGGATATCATCAAAGCCTCTATCGATGCTCTTGTAACAGCAATAAATAATCGATAATCGTTACTTTAAAATGAAAGAAGTAAACGAAATTGATTATATTAGCAGCTCATTGAATGTGAAGTAAGTAACAATTTTGTATTCGTATCTTAGAAAGAAATTCAAAATTCAGATTGACATAAGATAAAAAATATCGGGTACTTGGCAGGATGTGTGATGGATATCCTGCCAAGTATCTTTTTGTATTTTTATATGTACAAAAATCCTTTAAGTACAGGATAAAGTACATTCAAATGGGAAATCCTGAATAAAAATGAGAAAGATTGTATTTAATTAAAATCATAAGCAAAACCAATTGACATAATGCCTGTGTTTACGTATACTGACACCGTGGACAGAAAAGTGTCCTAAAAAAGTATAAATTACATTTTATTATCTCACATCAGGCTAGTGAGAAATGCGCGGAAATATTTTAGAGAAAGAGGTAAAAGAATGAAAGATTTTGAACAGTGGAATGGCTTTAAAGGGAACCGTTGGAAAGAGAAAATCGACGTTCGTAACTTTATTAAGCTGAACTACACACCATATGATGGGGACGATTCCTTCCTGGAAGGACCTACTGAGGCAACAAACAAACTTTGGGGTAAACTTCAGGAACTGCAGAAAGCAGAGCGTGCAAACGGCGGAGTTCTGGACATGGAGACAGAAGTTGTAACCTCTCTGACTGCTTATGGTCCTGGATATATTGATGAAGACCTCAAGAATCTGGAAAAGGTTGTAGGACTTCAGACCGACAAACCTCTCAAACGTGCATTTATGCCATACGGTGGTATCAAAATGGCAGAGCAGGCATGCGAAACCTATGGATACGAAGTAAGTGATAAAATTAAAAATATTTTCAACAACTATGAATTTAAGACTCATAACCAGGGTGTATTTGATATCTACACACCAGAGATGAAAATGGCCCGTCATAACAAGATCCTTACAGGTCTTCCGGACACATATGGCCGTGGACGTATCGTAGGTGACTACAGACGTGTAGCTCTGTATGGTATCGATGCTCTGATCGAAGGAAAACAGAAAGACTTCGCAGCAAGTGACCGCCAGGGTATGAGACGTTACGACTTCCAGCTTCGTGAGGAAATCGCAGATCAGATTCGTGCACTGAAAGGCATGAAAGCAATGGCTCAGGCATACGGTTATGATATTTCCCAGCCGGCTAAAGATGCAAGAGAAGCATTCCAGTGGTTGTATTTTGGATATCTGGCAGCTATCAAGACACAGAACGGTGCTGCAATGAGTGTTGGACGTATTTCCACATTCCTTGATATCTATATTGAAAGAGATCTTCAGAATGGTACTCTTACAGAGTCTGAAGCTCAGGAACTCGTTGATCACATGGTAATGAAATTCCGTATGGTAAAATTTGCACGTATTCCTTCTTATAACCAGTTATTCTCCGGCGATCCGGTATGGGCAACTCTGGAAGTAGCAGGTATGGGAATCGACGGACGTCATATGGTAACAAAGAGTGACTATCGTTTCCTTCATACACTGGAAGATATGGGACCGGCTCCGGAACCAAACCTTACAGTACTCTATTCTTCAAGACTGCCTGAGAACTTTAAGAAATATGCTGCAAATATTTCTGTTACAACAAGTTCTATCCAGTATGAAAACGATGATGTTATGCGTCCGGTATGGGGCGATGACTACAGCATCTGCTGCTGTGTATCTGCTACAGAGACAGGTAAAGAGATTCAGTTCTTTGGTGCTCGTGCAAACCTTGCAAAATGCCTTCTTTACGCTATCAACGGTGGCGTTGATGAGAAAACAAAACAGCAGGTAGGACCGGAATACACACCAATCACTTCTGAATATCTTGACTATGACGAAGTAGTTGCAAAATATGACAAGATGATGGACTGGCTGGCTCACCTCTATGTAGGTACTCTGAACATGATCCATTATATGCACGACAAATATTACTATGAAGCAGCAGAGATGGCTCTGATCGATACAAAAGTTGATCGTTCTTTTGCAACTGGTATCGCAGGTTTCTCTCATGTAGTTGACTCTCTTTCTGCTATCAAATATGCGAAAGTAAAAGCTATCCGTGATGAGGATGGAATTACTACAGACTTTGAAGTTGAAGGTGATTTCCCACGTTATGGTAACGATGATGACAGAGCAGATGAGATCGCAACAACACTGCTTTCCACATTCCTTGAAAAACTGAAACATATTCATACTTATCGTGATTCCAAACCAACCACATCTATTCTTACTATTACTTCTAACGTAGTATATGGTAAAGCTACAGGTTCTCTTCCGGATGGAAGAAAGATGGGAGAACCTCTTGCACCTGGTGCAAACCCATCTTACGGTGCAGAGCAGAACGGACTTCTTGCTTCCTTAAACTCTGTTGCAAAACTTGACTATGAAGATGCGCTTGACGGAATCTCCAATACACAGACAATCAATCCGGATGCACTGGGACATAGTAATGAAGAACGTACAGAGAACCTTGTTCATGTACTGGACGGATACTTTGATCAGGGTGCTCATCACCTCAATGTAAACGTATTTGGCAAAGAGAAACTGATCGATGCTATGGAACATCCGGAAAAAGAAGAATATGCAAACTTTACAATCCGTGTATCCGGATATGCTGTTAAGTTCATTGACCTTACAAGAGAGCAGCAGCTGGATGTTATCGCAAGAACTTGCCACGACAGAATGTAATCAGAATGGATGATAAGCAGATGAAAGGTTATGTTCATTCTCTGGAAAGCTTCGGGTCCGTAGACGGACCCGGAGTAAGATATGTGATTTTCTTAAGTGGCTGTGCTATGAGATGCCAGTTCTGCCATAATCCGGATACCTGGAAGCTGAATCAGGGACAGGAGTATACGGCAGATGAACTTCTAAACAAGGCATTGAGATATAAGGGTTACTGGGGAAATAAGGGTGGTATCACTGTAAGTGGTGGAGAACCATTGCTGCAGATTGATTTTTTGACAGAATTGTTTAAAAAGGCGAAGGCAATGGGGATAAATACAACTCTTGATACCAGTGCGAATCCTTTTACAGATAAAGAACCGTGGCATTCCAAGTGGCTTGAGTTTATGAAATATACAGATCTTGTGCTTCTGGATATCAAGCAGATTGATGAGGCGGAGCATATTAAACTTACGGGGCATTCAAATAAGAATATTCTTGAGATGGCGCGTGAGCTTTCAGATATGAAGAAGCCTGTCTGGATCAGACATGTGCTTGTGCCGGGCGGCAGTGACAAGGATGAATATCTTCATCAGCTGGCTGATTTTATTCATACGCTTTCTAATGTGGAGCGTGTGGAGGTGTTGCCGTATCACACACTTGGGAAGTTTAAATGGGAGAATCTTGGGATTCCTTATCCGTTGGAGGGGGTTAATCCGCCACCGCAGGAGAGGGTTGATAATGCCAGGGAGATTCTTGGGGCAATTTAACCGAATAACTTGAAAAAGATGATAAGCTGTTATATGGGTGAGAGGCCTGTATAGCAGCTTTTTTAATTGCGAAGGGGACGCTTGCCAGAAAAAATATTTATTTCTGGCAAGCTGGTGATTGGCAAAATTGAATGAATTTGTATCCCCCCTATGGGCTTGTTGGGGAAGGGACGGTTTGTTATAATTCAGGTCATGATGAATTTGTAATCATATTGTATGGTGCAGGTGAGGGCAGGAAAGCTGTTGGTAACTTGTAAGATACTATTACTGTATAGAATTGAGATTGTTATAGAAAGCGGAGGAAGATATAATTGAAGGATTTATTGTCGGAGATTGAGAGCTATTGGACTACCCGCGCGGAGGGGTATTCTGAGGTGAATCATAAGGAATTGAATGGGATGCAAAAGGGGGCGTGGCTTGAGGTTCTTGAGAGTCAGTTTCCGAAGAAAGCGAAGGAGGAGCTGAAGATTCTGGATATTGGTACCGGACCGGGCTTTTTTCCTGTTATTCTGGCTGGAGCGGGGTATAGGGTTACTGCGGTGGATTATACGCAGGAGATGCTGGATACTGCGAAGAAGAATGCAGGGGAACTTTGCAGGAATATTACTTTTTATAAGATGGATGCGCAGAATCTGGAGTTTGAGGATGATGTGTTTGATGTGGTAATCAGCAGGAATCTGACCTGGAATCTGAAGGAGCCAGAGAGGGCTTATAGGGAGTGGTGTCGTGTTCTGAAGCCGGGGGGAAAGTTGCTTAATTTTGATGCGAACTGGTATGGCTATCTTTATGATGATGAGAAGCGTCAGTCTTATGAGGAGGATAGGCGGAGTGTAGAGAGTGAGAATCTGGATGATCATTATCTTTGTACGGATATTGACCGTATGGAGAAGATTGCATTACAGATGCCGCTTTCTGCGATTAACAGACCATCCTGGGACAGGAAGTTTCTGAAGGAGAATGGGTTTTCGAGTGTGGCAGTTGATACAGGAATCTGGGACAGAGTGTGGAGTCAGGAGGAGAAGCTGAATTATCATTCTACGCCGATGTTTATGGTTAGTGCTGTGAAAGAAGCGGGAAATAACTGGAATAGTAAAGAGTTGAAGCCGGGAGAGGATGATGCGCAGAATTATATGGAGAGTTCTCTTATGACTGCACCAGGAACTAAGAAAAATGGTTTTCTGAAGCTTGGAGGAGGGGAGTTTGCTCTTCCTTATACTGTGATCTGTGGAAGTAATCCGGGGAAAACGGTTTTGATTACGGCAGCAGTTCATGCAGGGGAGCATGTGGGAATTCAGGCTGCCATAGAACTTGCAGAGAGTCTGGAGCCTGAAAAAATCAATGGCAGCGTGATTATTGTAAAAACTGTCTGTCGAAGAGAATTTGAGGAACGTGGCGGCAGTATTTGCAAGGAAGATAAAAAGAATCTGAATCGTGTTTTTCCGGGGAATCCGGATGGAACCAGGATGGAACGTCTGGCTTATGCGGTTGTGCAGACATTGCAGAGCAAAGCGGATTTTTATATAGATATTCACAGTGGTGATGATTTTGAAGAACTGACACCGTATATTTATTATGCCGGAAAGGGAGATGCGGATGTTGTTGCTATGTCAAAGAAGATGGCTGAACAGGCAGATGTACCGTATATGGTGAAATCTGATGTAGCTTCGGGAGGTTCTTATAATTATGCGGCGTCCTGCGGAATTCCGAGTGTACTGATTGAGAGAGGACAGATGGGAGGATGGACACAGGAAGAGGTTTATTCTACAAGAAAGGATGTTCATAATATTCTTTGCTGTCTTGGAATTTATGACGAACTCAGAAGCTATAGTACGTATTATCCGATGGAGATTGATGAGATGCGCTATCAGTCTGCAAGCGTATTTGGTCTGTGGTATCCGGAAAAGAAACCAGGAGACCTTATTAAGGCAGGAGAATTTCTTGGATGTACACGTGACTATGAAGGGAATATTCTGGAAAAAAGTTATTCAGATTTAAATGGCGTGATTCTTTATCAGGTTGCCAGTCTTCAGGTATTAAAAGACGGACCAATGATCGCTTATGGTAAATTCAGTTCCAAGAAAGATGAGAGAAAAGAAAAGATTACGAATTACTGGACGAAAAGAAGTGACAGCTTTATGGAACAGAGAAGGGCCGAACTTCACAGTGATATGGCGGATAAGTGGATGAAAGAAATCAGTACTTTTCTTCCGAAAGGGAAGTTGAAAATTCTCGATGTGGGATGTGGGGCAGGATTTTTTAGTATTCTTTTATCGAAACTTGGACATGAAGTTACAGGAATTGATCTGACTCCGGACATGATCACTCATTCCAGGGAACTGGCCAAAGAGGAAGGTGCTTCCTGTACATTTAATGTGATGGATGCAGAAAATCCAGATTTCACAGACGAAAGCTTTGATGTGATCGTAACCAGAAATCTTACCTGGACGCTGCCAGATGCCGCACGGGCTTACAAAGAGTGGATTCGTGTGCTGAAAACAGGCGGTGTATTGATTAATGCGGATGCCAATTATGGAGCTGATAACTTTGCTGATACAACGAATCTTCCTTCTAATCATGCGCATTTCACAGTTGGGGATGCAATGATGAATGAATGTGAGGAAATCAAACGGCAGCTCCCAATCAGTTCTTATATCCGACCTGCCTGGGATGTAGAAATATTAGGAAAACTTGGGGTAAAGAAATTTTCGATTGATACAGGTATCAGTGAAAGAATTTACACGAAGAAAGATGAGTTTTATAACCCGACACCTATGTTTTTACTTTGTGTGGAAAAGTAGGCAATTTGGAATGAATTTTGGTTGCATTACTGAGAACGGAGTGAACAGTAACCGGAGTGAATAATAACGAATTATTACGTATAGATTTTATTGACGGGGAATAAAGTGACTTTTATACTTAAGATAGATATGGAAATTCTAATATGGTTGTAGCTTTTGATAAGGTCAGGATACATTAACAGTAACCATGCGCAGTACAAATGTTACAAAAATGTAAAAAAAGCTTGACAAAATTAATTATATTAAATATAATTTTCTTATAAATTACAGAAATGTTACGAAAATAAAACTTATAATTAAAAAGCGCAAGGAATGAAAAGTATGAAAGTTCAAAAAAGTTTAAGCCACCCCGGTAAAGAAGAAAAAAAGAAACAATCAGGTGAATCAGTGCGTAGTCTGGCATTGGTTGCAGTTTGTACATGTGTGGCGGTTGCATTTGCGGCAGGCGGCAGAGTGGCAGACTATAATGGGAAAAATAAAGTATATGCTGCTTCGGAGAATGAACAGGAAACTTTTTCTTCACATTCCGCTGGAAATGATATAGTACCTACAGGGATTGCCGGTGTAGTGTCGGGAATGAAGGGTACAACTTTTCATAAGAAATCAGTAACTCGTATTGGAACCTCCTGTGAGCAGGTCATGGTTGGTCAGAGAATCAAAGTGATAGAAGATAATGTTGCAGAATTTGATGTCAGTTCATCAATGGAAAATAAGATAAATGATCTTGATGCGAAGACAATGACACTTTCTGAGAAAGCCCAAATGATGTCTGATGAAGATTATGATACTTTACTGCATATTGTAGAAGCAGAGGCTGGAACGGAAGATATCAAGGGACGTGTTCTGGTGGCTAATGTAATCATGAATCGTACAAAAAATGATGAATTTCCGGATACAGTTACCGAAGTGGTCTGGCAGCGTACCAATGGAGTTCCACAGTTTTCACCAACGTATGACGGTCGTATATATGAAGTGACAGTTACCGATGAAACAAAGGAGGCTGTCAGACAAGCTCTTGAGGGAGTTGATTATTCAGAGGGAGCTCTGTTTTTTATCCAGAAATCTGAGGCTGAGAAACATAATGTTTCATGGTTTGAAAAAGATTTGAAACGATTATTTAAATATGGTGTACATGAATTCTATACATATCCAGACACAGATGAGAATTCAAAGGAATCTTAGATGATGTATTCTGGAGATATGAGTGTATGTAGTAAGTAAAAGAGGTGCAGATAACCATGCAATGGAAAATCTGTACCTCTTTTTCAACCTAGTAATCAATGACAAAAAGAAGAAGCAAAAGAAAAATAATTTAGGATGGTATTTTGTTAAAGCATATGCTATAATGTGTTCAATTGGCAAAATGAATACTTTGGAAAGGCAGGAAATATCATGCAGGTATTATACAAAAGCACAAGAGGAAAAGAAGAAACCGTAACAGCTTCTATGGCTATTTTAAAAGGGCTGTCTGAGGATGGCGGCTTATTTGTGCCAACAGAGATTCCGAAGCTGGATGTTCCGATGGATAAACTGGCAAAGATGAGTTATCAGGAGACAGCATATGAGGTGATGAAACGTTTTCTCACCGATTTTACAGAAGAAGAATTAAAGAACTGCATCAACAATGCCTATGATGACAAATTTGATACAAAAGAGATCGCACCTCTTCATGAAGCAGACGGAGCTTATTTCCTTGAACTGTATCATGGTGCAACGATCGCATTTAAGGATATGGCGTTATCGATCCTTCCACATCTTATGACTACAGCTGCAAAGAAGAATCAGGTAAATAACGAGATTGTCATTCTTACAGCTACTTCAGGAGATACAGGTAAAGCGGCTATGGCAGGTTTTGCTGATGTTCCGGGAACTAAGATCATTGTATTCTATCCGAAACATGGTGTAAGCCCGATTCAGGAGAAACAGATGGTGACTCAGAAAGGCAACAATACTTATGTTGTAGGAATCACCGGAAACTTCGACGATGCGCAGACAGCTGTAAAGAAGATGTTCAATGATAAGGAACTTGAGGCAGAGCTTGATGCTGCAGGATATCAGTTCTCATCTGCAAACTCCATTAATATCGGACGTCTTGTACCACAGATTGTTTATTATGTATATGCATATGCGTCACTTGTGCGTCAGGGAAAGATTAAAGACGGACAGGAAATCAATGTAGTAGTACCTACAGGAAACTTTGGAAATATTCTGGCTGCTTATTATGCAAAACAGATGGGACTTCCGGTTCACAAATTAATCTGTGCATCCAATGATAATAAAGTTCTGTATGATTTCTTCTGCACCGGAACATATGACAGAAAACGTGATTTCATTCTCACAACTTCCCCTTCTATGGATATTCTGATTTCCAGTAATCTGGAACGTCTGATTTATCGTATTGCAGGTGGCGATGCAAAGAAATGTGCTGAATTAATGCAGTCTCTTACTGCGGGCGGCGAGTATACAATCACAGAGGATATGAAAGCACAGTTAACAGATTTCTATGGCAACTACTGTACAGAAGAAGAGACGGCACAGACAATTGCAAAAATTTTTAAAGAAAGCCATTATGTAATTGATACTCATACTGCAGTTGCAGCAGGCGTATATGATAAATATACAGCAGATACAAAAGATACCACACCGACAGTCATTGCATCCACTGCAAGCCCATATAAATTTACAAGAAGCGTAATGGAAGCTCTTGGAGTAAACGTAGATGGCAAAGATGATTTTGCATTAGCTGATGAGCTGAGCAGCCTTTCCGGAGTAAAACTTCCGCAGGCAGTTGAGACTATCCGTACAGCACCGGTACTTCATGACAGAGTTGTAGATGCTCCGGATATGCCACAGGCAGTAAAAGAGATTCTTGGAATCAAACAAAAAATTAATTAAATTGCGCATTTTATGTTGAAAAAGAGTATATACTAGAGTATAATAAAAAACAGTTAAGAACAGTGAATATCCTGAAATGTGCGAGACCCCTTCTTTTTTTGAACCTACATCGACTTTAACGGGAATCCAACATCGCATACCGGATGTCAGGCCGTCATTACGCAGCGGAAGACAGAAAGCCTGTTGAGGATACCCACCTAGCTACGGCTAGGCGTCAATGGGAAGGGAACGGCATTTCGGGAACTGTAAAAAATGAGCCATGGACAGGCTCTTTTTTATTATTGTAATTTTGCACATGGGAGGTTAGAAACGATGAGTGTTTCTGAAAGAAAATTTGGTGTATTACAGACTGGGGAAACAGCGAAGATTTTTCATCTGGAGAATAATTCCGGGGCATATGCAGAGGTAAGCAACTTTGGAGCACTTCTGGTTAAAGTGTCCGTGCCGGATAAAAATGGTGCCATGACAGATGTTGTACTTGGATATGATGATCTGGCATCTTATGAAGTGAACGGATGCTTTTTTGGTGCAACGATCGGAAGAAGTGGAAACCGTATCGGAGGAGCGAAATTCTCTATTAACGGTAAAGAGATAGTTCTTGCCCAGAATGAGAATGACAATAATCTTCACAGTGGTCCGAATGGATTTGAGAAGAAAATATGGAATGTGGCAGAGATTTCCCAGGACAAGAACAGCATTGTATTCAATCGCATCAGCCCGGATGGGGAGAATGGATATCCGGGAGAATTTGATGTATCTGTAAAATATGAGTTTACAGAAGAAAACGAACTGAAGATTCATTACCAGGGAGTTTGTGATGAACCGACTATTGCAAATATGACAAATCACTCTTACTTCAACTTAAATGGTGAAGGAAGCGGAACTGCCATGGAACAGTATCTTACGATTCATGCGAAATATTATACACCTGTAGCAGATAGTCATTCTATACCAACAGGTGTTTACGAGGAAGTTGCCGGAACTCCTATGGATTTCAGAACTGCCAAGAAGATTGGACAGGATATTGAAGCTGATTTTGAACAGCTTAAATTTACCGGTGGATATGATCATAACTATGTAACAGACAATTATGCAAAGGGAAACAGAAGACTGATTGCCACAGCATACAGTGATAAGAGCGGAATTGCTATGGATGTTACTTCTGATTGTCCATGTGTACAGTTCTATGCTGCTAATTTTGTGAAGAATGAGAATGGCAAGAATGGTCATGTATACAATAAACGAGATGCTTTCTGCCTGGAAACACAGGTAGAACCGAATGCAGTTAATGTGGAAGATTTCCATTCCCCTGTGCTTAATGCAGGAGAGCAGTACGACTCTATGACAAGTTATCGTTTTTATATCAAAAAATAAGTTACATATTGATCTGGTTTCTCTCATATATTTATGTGTGGGTGAGACCAGATTTTTTTATGGGAAATTTGGTGGAGATTTCTTTAGCGAGTTTTTGTATTTGTCATAACAGTAGTTTCATGATATGATATTGGACAAGGATATTCCATTATTAGAATAACAGAATGGAGAAAATTATGGAGAGGAAAAAGGAAAAGCAGTCAGTTATAGGTCTGCTGCTTGGATTTATGGATCGCGTATCCGGAGATCATGTCGGGGCATATGCGACTCAGGCAGCATATTTCCTGATAATGTCTTTTATCCCGTGTATTCTGTTTTTGACTACACTTGTACGATATACACCGTTGACATATAATGTGGTCAGGGATGCGATCATTGCATTTATTCCGGAGAATCTGCAGAGTTTTGTGCTTGGAATCGTGGTGGATGTATATAGAAGAAGTACGGCAATTGTCCCTCTTTCGGCATTCGTTGCACTATGGTCTGCAGGAAAGGGATTACAGTCAATCATAAATGGCCTGAATACGATCTATCATGTAAAAGAAACCCGTAACTGGCTTCTTACCAGAATCTATGCAGTATTTTATACATTATCACTGGTGATTGCATTGATTATATCTTTGCTTATGTTGGTACTTGGAAATGAAATTCAGGCAGCAGTTTCAAAATATGTACCTTTTCTTGGAAGGATCATCGCACGGATATTAGGCGCGAGAGCAATGCTGGTATTTGGCGTGTTGTTTGTGGTATTTCTTATGCTGTATAAAGTTCTTCCAAATAGAAAGGCAACATTTAAGAGTCAGATACCGGGGGCGTTTCTTATAGCGATTGCGTGGTCAGTTTTTTCATATGGTTTTTCTTTTTATTTTGAAATTTTTCCAGGATTCAGCAACATGTATGGGAATCTTGCGACGATTATCATGGTTATGGTATGGTTGTATGTCTGCATGAATCTACTTTTGTATGGCGCAGAGATCAATGCATATTTTGAAAAAGAGTTCAGGCTTGCGCACAGATCGGTGAGAGGACTGATCATTCATGAAAAAGAACGCAGACAGCCAGGATTGTCTGCGCAGGCACCTCTGGAGCCATTGCCTGAGCCGGAGAAGAAAAAAGAAAATGATACTTGACATATTTTTGAGTCTGTGGCATGATTATAAATGTTGATAATCATGAAAAGCATAGAAGGTGTTTATAGGGAATTATTTTCCATCAGAGAGAGGAAGTCATCGGCTGGAAGCTGCCTCAGGTTCAGATATTTCCTGAATTTCCCACCGGAGCTGCATTTCTGAAGTAACAGTAGGAAATGACGTTACTGCGCGTTAAGCAGACCGAGAGCCTGTAGAAGATACAGGAAGCAGGGTGGTACCGCGGATATTTTACTCCGTCCCTTTACGAGGGACGGAGTTTTTTTATATCGTAGGAAATTGCTACGTAATATTCCTTCGATAATAAAAAGCCGTCCGGGCAGGATTGCACTGCGGCGGAGAAGCCTGCAAGCAGGATTTTTTCTTGTGTTCTGAGCAGCATAATATTTGTGAAGAGATATGCTGGATGAACGTAAATTCTTCGGATAGACCTTGCTTATTATAAGATAAAGGAGAAAGAAAAGACATGGATATGAAAGAAAGACTTCAGGAACTGGCTGAAGCAGCCAGAAAACGGATCGATGAATCTGAAGGCCTGGATAAACTGAATGAAGTACGTGTAGCATACCTTGGTAAAAAAGGTGAGCTGACAGCAATCTTAAAAAGCATGAAGGATGTTGCTCCGGAAGAACGTCCGAAGGTTGGACAGCTTGTAAATGAAACAAGAAGTAAAATCGAGGCATTACTTGATGAATCCAAGCAGAAACTGGAAGAAGCAGTTCGTGAAGAGAAGATGAAACAGGAAGTCATCGACGTTACTTTACCTGCAAAGAAAGCTAAAATCGGGCATCGTCATCCGAACACTATCGCTTTGGAAGAAGTAGAGCGTATCTTTATCGGTATGGGTTATGAAGTTGTAGAAGGACCGGAAGTAGAGTATGCAGATTATAACTTTACGAAGCTGAATATTCCGGAAAATCATCCGGCACGTGACGAGCAGGATACTTTCTTTATCAATGATTCTATCCTTCTTCGTTCTCAGACATCACCGGTTCAGGCGCGTACAATGGAAAAAGGCAAACTACCGATTCGTATGATCGCTCCGGGACGTGTATTCCGTTCTGATGAGGTAGATGCAACGCATTCTCCGTCTTTCCATCAGATTGAAGGTCTTGTTATTGATAAAAATATTACTTTTGCAGATCTTAAGGGAACTCTGCAGGAATTTGCGCAGGAATTATTCGGACCTGAAACAAAAACAAAATTCAGGCCACATCATTTCCCATTTACAGAGCCAAGCGCAGAGGTTGACGTTTCCTGCTTCAAGTGCGGTGGTACGGGATGCCGTTTCTGTAAAGGTTCCGGCTGGATTGAAATCCTTGGCTGTGGTATGGTTCATCCAAATGTATTAAGTATGTGTGGAATTGATCCGGAAGAGTATACTGGATTTGCATTCGGTGTAGGTCTGGAGCGTATCGCACTTCTGAAATACGAGATTGATGACATGAGACTGCTCTACGAAAACGACATTCGTTTCCTGAAACAGTTCTAATTTATAATAGTTTATTATTCGTAACTGTTCAGTACCTTCACAGTTACGAGTCAAAATCCATTAAAAATCGCCTTCGGCGATGGGATTTTGACTTGTATGTCTCGGGATTTTGGCATGTTCATGCCAAAACACCTCGCGGGATAGTAGACTGCTGAATAGTTACTGTAAAACATCTATTGATTCAGCAATTTTTTCTCATATTCACTAAAATCATATTCCCGCTGATGGAAATTATTAAAACGATTTGTAGCAGCCGGCTTAGGCGCGGCGGCTTTCTTCTGTGTCTTTTTCTCCAGTTTTTGACGCTGGTGCTGTGCATCAAGAAGACGGACATCAGCTAATGTGCGGACATTTTTATCTTTCCATCCGGAAAGAATTTTATCCGCATACTGGAAACTTGGCTGTCCGGTGGAGAGGACTGTACGGCTGCAAGCCTCCTGAATAATATCCATAGAAAAGCCATAATCATTAAGCCAGGTATTCATAAGAGAAATTTCTGTATCTACTGGATTTCGGCCGCTGATTCCCATAGATTTAAAGATAGTGAAGTATTCTTTTGCATAACGGGAGTTAGCTTCTTTTGCCATAGTGACAGTGGTGATTCCTTCATCTGCCCATGCAAGAGCGACAGTTTCTATGTACCGGATGCTCTTATGTCCGCGGCTGACGCTATACTCAATCAGGTATTCAATCAGATCCGGTGAAAACTTCAGCTCATCATAGAAGAATAAGATTTTCTTCATTTCAGTAGGTGTGAGTGTTTTACCGAGATATTGTTCTGCAATATAAAGGAGCTGCACGATCTCATCGTTCTGCTTTAATTCTTTTACACGGTCTGGTGAGAGTGAAGAAGCTGATCTGGCGGCCGGCTTTGTGGACGGAGCCGAAACATCAGATGACTGGGCGACAGTATCTTTTGCAACAGAAACTGTCTGAACAGCTGGTTTTGATGAATCAGAAACGTCAGATTTAACAGGCGGTACGTTCAGAGTAATGTCCGTAATGTCTTCGTTGCTTCTGTAAGTCAGGGTAAGGAGATTTACCTTTTCCCAATATTTCAGGGCGCGGACAATATCTCTTTCTGTACAGAAGAAGTGATCTGCCATCTGCTCCAGACTGAAAGGTACGGATGCGTCAGAAAGAAGCCTCAGAAGATAAATGTATACTTTTACAAATTCTCCGTTGGCTTCGGGCATATAGTTGTCTATGAAATTGTTTGTTAATACAGTCACTTCCGCATTGCGGGAATTCTGTAATGTGATCATAGCCATGAATCTCCACTCTCTTTCTTAATAAACTACAGTTTATCGGTTGTTTTGGGTAATTCAAAGTTACTGTGTGACGTGAAGTAGGGTATTGAACGGAGTCAACAGTAACACCCTGAATGATAACCTGAATTATAGCACAAGATTTTTTAAAAGAGAATAGGGGATTTTGCCTGAGATTTCTTCCACATTTGAATGTGGATAATGTGGATAATGTGGAAAGGTGAAATTGTTTATATATTATCGGAAACTAGAAAAATGGCGAATTTTATGGAAAAATGATGTATCACAGGGATAAATGAAGTCGAATTATGTAAAGTGACTTGTACACATATAAGTCCACATATTTAAGCGGATAAAAATGTGTATAACAATGTGGATAATGTGGATAAGTCGCCCAAATACGCATAAATATGCGTAATACAAAGGGGGATAAATTGTTTATAACTTTTTTCAAAGAATCCTGGCATTCAGTAAAATCCTGCATTTACAATAGAAAAATCCCCGGCAATAAGCCGAGGACTTTAACAATCATCTAATATTAAGAAAAAATCTTATAATCTGCCGGTATTATTTACCAAGCAGCTGCTCTCCGATATTTACGACATCTCCCGCACCCATAGTGATGAGCAAATCACCTTCCTGACAGTTAGAAAGAAGATAATTCTCAATCTCGTCAAATGTCGGGAAGTATTCACATGGAGTTCCAAGTTCCTGAATTCGTTTCTGCAGATCCTCAGAGGAAATACCAAGAGTATCTGTTTCTCTTGCAGCATAAATATCTGCAACCACTACGTGGTCTGCCAGACTCAGTGCCTTGGCGAATTCCGGAAGGAGCGCTTTGGTACGTGTATATGTATGAGGCTGGAATACGCACCATAATTTCTTGTGTGGATAATTGTGCGCTGCATGAAGAGTAGCCTCGATCTCTGTCGGATGATGTGCATAATCGTCTACGATAGTAACGCCTGCAACTTCACCTTTATACTGGAAACGGCGGTCTGTTCCTGTGAAGCTTCCAAGTCCCTTAATGATCACTTCTTCGGAAAGACCAAGAAGATGACCAAGAGCGATAGCTGCCAGAGCATTGGAAACATTGTGGATGCCCGGCACTTTCAGGTAATAGCTGCCAACTTTTACACCATTACGAAGAACAGAGAAGGATGCATGTCCATATTTATCATAAGTGATATCAGCTGCCTGATAATCGGCATCGTGTTCCAGACCGTAAGTGATCACATTACATGGAAGATCGCGGATAATGTCTTCATATTTAGGAGTATCTGCGTTAATGATCAGTGTGCCGTCAGCAGGAAGAAGTTCTGCAAAACGACGGAAAGAATGACGAATGTCATCAATATCCTTAAAGAAATCCAGATGGTCAGCATCCATGTTCAGGATAATACTGATCTTCGGAAAAAAGCTCAGGAAGCTGTTTGTATATTCACAGGCTTCTGTGACAAATGTTTCAGATTCGCCAACCCGGATATTACCGCCGATAGCCGGAAGGATACCGCCGACACTGATCGTAGGATCACAGTCTCCTGCAAGAAGAATATGAGATACCATAGAGGTTGTGGTAGTTTTTCCATGAGTTCCGGAAATAGCGATCGGTGTATCATAATTTCGCATGATCTGTCCGAGAAGTTCTGCACGTGTAAGCATAGGAAGTCCTTTTTCCTTTGCACAGGCAAATTCCGGATTGTCAGGATGGATAGCTGCAGTGTATACGACAACATCTACGTTGTCTGTGATATTTGAGGCACGCTGACCGTAGTAAACAGTAGCTCCTTTTTGCTCAAGTGCCTGAGTAAGAGGGCTGGATTTGGAGTCTGAACCGGAGATAACAAAGTCTTCTCCGAGAAGAATTTCAGCCAGTCCGCTCATACTGATTCCGCCGATACCGATAAAGTGTATATGAAGCGGTTTATGAAAATCTATCTGATACATTCTATAATCTCCTTATTAAATATATTTAAGTTACTACTCACACACCACTATCCCGCGAGATGTTTTGACATAAAAATGCCAAAATTCCGAGATATACTGCGCGAATTTATGCGAATAGCATAAATAAGTTTGCGAAGCAAACGATACTCTTTGGGCCTTGCGCAAGGAGGTTCATATTTCCTGCATCGCGAAGCGTGTTACTGAGAACAGAGTGAACAGTAACATATTTAACTCATTATACTCCCTGTGCCTGAAAATGAAAAGAGCTTCTTTAAGTATGTCCTACATGATAAAAAAAAACAAAAAACGACAATATATATATAAAAAGTGCATAATTATATATAAAGAAACACAGCAAACAAATGAAAAAACGTGTGCAAAAATAATAAAAAAAATAAATATATCAAACAAAAATTGTAAATAATGTTCACTATCGGGGAAAAATGTGCTATAATTAAATAATCATAATTACAACAAGAGGTGATTGCATGATTAAGAAAGAAATGATAGCCATGCTTCTAGCTGGCGGCCAGGGCAGCAGACTGGGTGTACTGACAGAAAAAGTAGCAAAACCTGCAGTTTCTTTTGGCGGAAAATACCGCATCATAGATTTTCCGTTAAGTAACTGCATTAATTCGGGTATCGATACAGTAGGCGTATTAACACAGTATCAGCCTCTCAGGCTTAATACACATATTGGCATCGGTATTCCGTGGGATCTTGACAGAAATGAAGGTGGTGTAACAGTACTTCCACCTTACGAGAAGAGTACCAGCAGTGAGTGGTATACAGGAACGGCCAATGCGATCTTCCAGAACATGGATTATATGGAACAGTATAACCCGGATTACGTTCTGATCTTATCCGGTGACCATATCTATAAGATGGATTACGAAGTGATGCTTGATTTCCATAAAGCGAATAAAGCGGACGTGACAATTGCCTGTATGCCGGTTCCTATTGAGGAAGCAAGCCGTTTTGGTATCATGGTAACAGATGAGATGGGAAGGATCACAGAGTTCGAAGAGAAACCGGAGCATCCAAGCAGTAATCTGGCATCCATGGGTATCTATATTTTCAGCTGGCCTGCTTTAAAAGAAGCGCTGATGACTTTGAAGGATCAGAGCAGCTGTGACTTTGGTAAACATGTTCTTCCATATTGTAAGGAGAAAGGTGAGAGACTTTTTGCCTATGAATACAATGGATACTGGAAGGACGTAGGAACACTTGGCTCTTATTGGGAAGCCAATATGGAACTGATCGATATCATTCCGGAATTTAATCTGTACGAAGAATTCTGGAAGATTTATACAAAGGGAGATATCATCCCGCCGCAGTATATTTCCGCAGAAGCTGTTACTGACAGATGTCTGATCGGAGAGGGCGCGGAGATTTACGGAGAAGTACATAATTCAGTAATCGGACCGAATGTTGTGATCGGAAAGGGCAGTGTGATCCGCGATTCTATCATTATGCGTAACTCAACGATAGGAGAGGGCGTACAGATGGATAAAGCAATCATTGCCGAGGATGTTACGATCGGAAATAATGTTGTATTGGGATGCGGAGAGGAAGCACCGAACGTGCTGAAACCTGCAGTATATTCATTTGGAATCGCTACTGTCGGTGAGCGCAGTGTGATTCCGGATAATGTAAGAATTGGCAAGAATACAGCAATATCAGGAATTACTACACCTGAGGATTATCCGGATGGTGAGCTGGCCGGCGGACAGGTAATTGCAGCAAAGGACGGTGACAAATAATGAGAGCAATAGGTATTATTTTGGCAGGCGGTAATAATAACCGCATGAGAGAATTATCAAATAAGAGAGCGATTGCGGCAATGCCGATAGCCGGAAGCTACAGGAGCATTGACTTCGCACTGAGCAATATGGCAAGTTCTCATATCCAGAAAGTTGCTGTTCTGACACAGTACAATGCCCGTTCCCTGAATGAACATTTAAGTTCATCCAAATGGTGGGATTTCGGACGAAAACAGGGTGGTCTTTTTGTATTTACACCTACCATCACAAAGGAGAACAGCCTCTGGTATCAGGGAACAGCAGATGCAATCTATCAGAACCTGCAGTTCCTTAAGAGTAGTCATGAGCCATATGTTGTAATTGCATCCGGAGATTGTATCTATAAGATGGACTACAATAAAGTTCTTGAATATCATATTGCCAAACGTGCAGACGTTACAGTTGTATGTACTACATGTAATGATCCAAATGAAATTGAGAGATTTGGTGTTCTGCGCATGAACGAAGACTGCAGGATTGAAGAATTTGAAGAGAAACCAATGGTTTCTTCCTATAATACAATTTCAACAGGTATTTACGTTATCCGCAGAAGACAGCTGATCGAGCTTATCGAGAGAGCTGCACAGGAAGGACGTCATGATTTCGTTCAGGATATCCTGATCCGTTATAAGAATCTTAAGAGAATCTACGGATATAAGATTGATAAATACTGGAGCAATATTTCTACAGCAGAAGCATATTACAAGACAAACATGGATTTCCTGAAACCGGAGATCAGAAATTATTTCTTCAAACAGGAACCAACGATTAAGACAAAGATTGATGACCTGCCACCTGCAAAATACAATCCGGGAGCACAGGTTAAGAACAGCCTGGTTGCCAGCGGATGTATCATTAACGGTACGGTAGAGAATTCCGTTCTTTTTAAAGACGTATTTGTAGGAAATAACTGCGTTATTAAGAACTCTGTGATTTTAAACAATGTATATCTGGGCGATAATACCCATATTGAGAACTGCATTGTTGAAAGCCGGGATACTATTCGTGCAAATTCGTATTACTGCGGCGAGGGAGAAGTGAAGATCGTCGTGGAGAAAAATGACAGATATGTATTATAAGTAAAAAGCCGGATAGATTCGGTAAAATCGAAAGGAGCTAATATATCATGAATATTACTGACGTGCGTGTGAGAAAGGTAGCAAAAGAAGGAAAGATGAAGGCAGTTGTTTCCATTACAATTGACGATGAATTTGTAGTACATGATATTAAGGTAATTGAAGGAGAAAAAGGATTATTTATCGCTATGCCAAGCCGCAAGGCGACTGACGGAGAATATCGCGATATCGCGCACCCGATCAATTCCGGAACACGTGACAGAATCCAGACAATTATTCTGGAGAAATACCAGGAAGTCATGGACGCAGAACCAGAAGAAGCAGTGGCTGCAGAATAACTGGTAAAGAATAAACGTGAAATACTGAAAATAGGTTAAGAGGAACAGGCATTGTCTCAGAGATGAGATGGTGTCTGTTTTTTGCGTGATAGAAATTTGCCATGATATCCTGTTAAAAAAGTCCTGTCGTGCGGGCTTCTTTTTTGTGGCATTTAAAATTGTGAAATATTACGTAATTATTACAGAAGTTAATAAAAAGTGTTGATTTTTTTACGAAATATGTTATACTGAACTTCAGATTAACGAGAAAGGTGATTAATTTATGAAGAAAAAAGTTTTTTCATTACTGCTGGCAGCAATGCTTACTTTTTCCATGGGAACAACTGCATATGCAACAGAAGATGCGATAGCTGATATGCAGGCTCGGAAACAGGAAGCAGAAGCCGGACTTGCTCAGGCACAGGCGAACATTGACAGCCTTGAGAGCAAGAAGCAGGAGCTGGAGAACTATCTGTCTGATTTAAATACACAGTATGAAGATCTGACCAATGCAATCTCAGAACTCAGCATACAGGCGGGAGAGAAAGAGAATGAACTGAATCAGCTTCACACAGAATTAAAGAAAGCAAAGAAAGCGTTAAATAAACAGTATGACGATATGAAACTTCGTATCCAGTATATGTATGAGAATGGCGGCACATCTGCACTGACAACATTGCTGTCATCTAAAGACCTGTCAGAGTTTCTCAACAATGCCGAGAACGTTGCAAAGATTTCGCAGTATGACAGAAATATGCTGGAGAAATGCGAGAACCTCCAGAATACAATAAAGGATCAGGAAACTACTGCAAAAGAGGAGAAAGCTTCTATTGATGAACTCCTTGCAGAAAGAGCATCCAAGCAGCAGGAGGTTCAGGAACTTGCGGCAAGTACCAGCGATAATATCTCTTCTTATGTAAGTCAGATCAGCGCCAGCCAGGAAGAGGCAGCAGCACTGACAGCAGAGATTAATAATGCGGACAACAGCATTGCCCGGCTGGTACAACAGGCAGAAGAAGAGAAAGCTGCCAGAGAAGCAGCTCAGGCGCAGGCCGAGGCAGAAGCAGCGGCAGCACAGGAACAGAGCGAAGAAGAGAACTCCGATTCTGAAGATTACGAAGAAGATTCCTATGATACAGAGGAGTCAGGAGATACATATTCAGAGGAGGAATCGTCAGAAGATACAGTTTCAGAAGATTCTTATAGCGAAGACAGTGATTCTTCTTATGAAGAAAGCACAGACAGCAGTGAAGATACATCTGACAGTTCTGCATCAGATGACAGCCAGTCATCTTCAGAGAGCGCAGACTCCAGTCAGGGAAAATACCTCGGTAACTTTACACTGACTGCATATTGCAACTGCGCACAGTGCTGTGGCACAGCAGGCAACCTGACAGCCAGCGGAACAGTTCCAACAGCAGGACGTACAGTAGCTATGGCAGGCGTTCCGTTCGGAACACAGCTTCTGATCAACGGAAACGTCTATACAGTAGAAGATCTGGGAACTCCTTACGGACATGTAGATATTTTCTTTAACAATCATTCTGATGCATTAAGCTTTGGACTCCAGTCAGCAGAAGTTTATCAGCTGAATTAATTATAAAAATATTCAACAAAAAGAACTCTGATCAAACAGGGTTCTTTTTGCATTGATGAAATTGTTACTATTTTATTGGATTTATTAAGATAAAGTCAGGGATAAAATATCTTTTGGCTCTGTGTATTATATGGGGGAAATAAATGAGGATCTGTGGTTTTAATAAAACAACATTATTAGATTATCCGGGAAAAGTAGCCAGTACCATATTTCTGGGAGGCTGCAATTTCCGCTGTCCATTTTGCCAGAACAGTGTGCTGGTAACAGCGCCTGGGGAACAGCCGGATTATGCCCAGGAAGAACTTCTGGCATTCTTACAAAAGAGAAAAGGCATTCTTGACGGTGTCTGTATCTCAGGCGGTGAGCCGACCCTGTCTGACGGGCTGGAAGAATTTATAGTGAAGATAAAAGAACTGGGATATGCTGTCAAACTGGACACGAATGGTTCACGTCCGGAGATAGTGAAACATCTGGCAGAGGCAGGACTGATTGATAAGGTGGCGATGGATATTAAGGCCTGTCCAGATAATTATAGAAATCTGACAGGAATTGAGAAACCAGACATGGACAGCATCTTTGAGACAGCGGACTTTTTACTTCATGGAAAACTGGACTATGAATTTCGGACTACAGTTGTGCGGGAACTGCATACGCAGAAAGATTTTGAAGAAATTGCAGAGTGGCTTAAGGGAGCGAAAGAATATTACCTCCAGGCCTATAAGGACTCGGACGGAGTCCTGAGACCTGGATATGAAAGTTACACTTTTGAAGAACTTCAGGGCTTTCAGAAGATTCTTCAGAAGACAATTTTATCGGTGGGAATCCGGGGCATCGATTAAACGATACCAGTAGCCGCCGCGAGCTTTTGACATTTCTATATAATCGCTTTCTTTGAAATACGGAAAACCAAACATATTTGCCATAAAACGCTCCTGCTGATTATAACTGCCCGGAACACCCAGAATATATTGCCCATTATTTTTCTGCCCCAAAAGCAAATGCCCGAAATTATAATGTCCATACTGGATAAAACGGTTATTGCGCAACGCACAGTATTGACGCGGGAAACGCTTTAGATCATTAAGATGAATCTTCCATGCTGTTGCAATTTCGCCATCTGAGAATGGGGAAAACTCGGAAGAAGTTTTATGATCTTTGGAATTCTCTGGGGCTGTAACTGGCGAAACTTTCTTGGGCGAACTATTTTCACCTTCATGTATAGCATCCTTGGAAGAATCTACAGATATAAAAGAAGTATTCGGCTTATTATGATTTATGTGATTTGGAGAAACTGTAGATGTATTATTCTCTGAGGCATTTACAGATCTTGAGGCTTCTGTGAATGTATCCGGTGATTTTTTATGTATTTCAGAAACTTCGGATGGTATTGGGATTTCTTGTATAGTGGCAGTGAAAGAAGAGTCAGAAATGTTAGCAGGAGCAGAAACATTGAAACTAGTGTCAATATTGTCGGAGTTTATATCTGCCATATTGTGTGAATTCTCATCGATAGGCGTATCAGATGTGTATGAAATCTTGTTGGCAGAAGTATCTGATGTGCGTGAAGTATCGTTGACAGGAATGTCTGAAGAACTGTCAGGACTATCTGATGTGTGTGATGTTTTATCAATAGGAGAAGCGGAAACATCTGATGAAGATTCTGCTTTCAATTCGCGGAAATTTTCAGGCCGGATTATCTGGTCATCCCATTCTGTGCCAAAGAATCCGCCATTATCAGTAATAATAACCATACCGCCCATCTTTCCAAGCGCTATGCCAGACTCATTCATATTCAAGGCATCTGTTATGATCAGGCATTCGATAATTTCTTTCTCTGTCTCACAGCTATCCAGAAGGATACCATTGATCAGTCCATCCTTTCGCGTAAATCCATAAATTCTGCACATTACATTCTCAGGAAGCCCCGGACAATGCAGATGTACCTCAACAGAACATTGCTGATCTTTCACCTCAACTTTAATAAAACCACAGTTACTGCCTTTCTTACCATTTTCGTAGTCATATACATATGCGATAAAACGCCGATATCCAGCCAAAATCTTCCCTCCGTAAAACCAGATTCAATAATGTATATGACCATGATAAAAAAATATTCGAAAAAATTAAAAAAATTTGAAAAAATCTATTGACAAACTGCGATTTTATTAATATAATAGCACTTGCATTGACGAAGCGTGGCTCAGTTTGGTAGAGCGCTGCGTTCGGGACGCAGAGGTCGTGGGTTCGAATCCCGTCGCTTCGACTAGCATAAAACAGCGAAAGTGCCAGAGAAATCAAGGTTCTCGGCACTTTCTTTTTTTATCTCATTTCCTTCAGTTTGTCCAGTTCATGAATTTTTGCAAGCTTTTCACGAATTTTTACAGCCAATTCCAATGAACAGTAACTGCGAATATCCGATTGACTGCAAAAATTTTGTAAATGGGTTGATTTTATAATAGATTTTTGCTATCGTTATTTCAAACGAAAAAGCTTGCTATATTTTGGCTTTGGGTAAGCTTCAACGTATAAAGTTACATTTCAATTTGCTTGGGTTAAGAAACTCCGGGCTTTTTTTATGTTAAAAATGGGAAAGGAAGGCAGAGCTTGACAGATCAGGAACGTTTTATGAAAGAAGCTATCCGCCAGGCAAAGAAAGCGGAGGCTTTGGAAGAAGTACCAATTGGCTGTGTAATCGTATATGAAGGAAAGATTATTGCACGCGGATATAATAGGAGAAATACAGATAGAAACACACTCTCTCATGCAGAGTTGAATGCAATCCGAAAAGCCAGTAAAAAGCTTGGTGACTGGCGGTTAGAGGGGTGCACGATGTACGTGACACTGGAACCATGTCAGATGTGTTCCGGGGCGCTTGTGCAGTCCAGAATTGATGAAGTTGTGATTGGCTGTATGAATGCTAAGGCAGGCTGTGCGGGTTCAGTTATGAATCTTCTGCAGGTAGAGGGGTTTAATCATCAGGTAAAAATTACGCAGGGGGTTTTGGAAGAAGAATGTTCCACAATGCTGTCTGATTTCTTCAAAAGGCTTCGTGAGAAAAAGAAACAGGAAAAAGCAACGCGAAAATTAGAACAGGAGAGGCTTGAGGCGAAAGAATGAAAAGAGATACAACAAATGATATGACAATCGGCAATCCGGTGAGTCTGATCATAAAATTTATGATTCCCATGTGTCTGGGAAATCTTTTCCAGCAGTTTTATAACATTGCGGACTCGATCGTTGCCGGAAAATTTATCGGAGTAAATGCCCTTGCAGCTATCGGAAGCACCGGTTCACTGATGTTTTTTGTGACCGGCTGGCTGA
>ENA-OWPB01000259-OWPB01000259.1-human-gut-metagenome-genome-assembly--contig:-NODE-259-length-72880-cov-12.532413_pt1 | contig 72880 bp, 63 predicted proteins | sample MGYA00248260_ERZ651838 | MGnify/ENA primary metagenome ERZ651838 (study PRJEB26924, sample SAMEA4378304) | human gut metagenome | biome: human gut; feature: human-associated habitat; material: faeces... | reverse complement strand
TCTCCGGCGCTGACTGGGCGCTCCATGTTGCGCAGACCGCGCAGCAGCTCGGCGTTCTGGACAGAGTGGCGAAGACCACCGACCTGAACGCTCCCGCTTCCCGTGAGCTGGTCGCTGAGCTCCTGTTCCAGGGCATCCAGAAGGCTCAGGTCACCTACACCCCGGCCTTCGGCTATGTGACCGATAAGGTCATCGGTGCCAAGAACAACAGCCTCGGTGAGAAGAACTTCAAGCTCGACTCTGCTAAGTCCTCCGATAAGTGGGGCCGTCCCGCCACCAAGTGGACCTACAACACCGGCGACAAGGGCACTACCTTCGTTGAGAAGCCCGACCTGACCTACACCAAGGCTGTTACTGAGTGCGACGTCGCTCACGACGCTGGCCTGAAGGTCGACACCGCTTACACCCTGTATGTCAACGGCCAGAAGCAGCCCACGACCTACACGGTCAACCTGACCGACACCGTCACCAAGATGGGTGCTCAGGGCCGTCTGGTTGAGGTCTATGACGATACCATCGTCATGATCGACACCTTCCTCGCCAAGGTCACCTATGTTGCTCCCGCGGCTTATGACGCTCAGGGCCACCTGCGCACCGAGGCTACCATCAAGCTCGATGTCTATGCCACCAAGGGCTCCACTGCTGCTACCACGCTCACCCTCACCAACGGCGAGGATGCGTATCCGTATGCTGTCGGCGATTACGTTCTCCTGAACGCCTACACCAACGCTGCTAACAACGCTACCGAGAGCGGCCTCATCAAGACCGGCGCTGACAAGTACGGCGAGATCGTTTCCAAGGCCACTTCTGTTGACGGCGCTCAGAGCGTGATCTACTGGAACGCTCAGCAGCACAACGTCGAGGGCACTGTCTATGACGATGCTGCCAAGTTCTACTTCGACAACGCGGGGAAGAGCACTAACAAGTTCACCTGGTTCTTCGATCAGTACAACAACCTCATCGGTAACGTTGAGATCGCTGCTGCTACCAGCTACGGCGTCATCAACTCCATCTGGTGGGCTGGCAACGCTGCGGACGGTTCCGGCGTTGCTAAGGCGAACGTCACCTACATGGACGGCACCACCGCTGTGGTCGACCTGAGCAAGATGACCTACTTCGACGAGACTGCTTCCGGCGTTGTGGCCCCCAAGATTGCGACCGGTAAGGTCACCCACAGCACCGGCATCCAGGACAAGGTCATGAAGGTTGATGGTGATGGTGACTACTTCTACGTTGACTCCTACATCAACACCAACGCTGTCTGTGATGTCAACGGTATCCTGAACGGCCACCTCTTCCAGTTCACCACCCAGGCAAACGGCACTCTCGCCGCTGTCGAAGTCGCTACCACTGTTGACGCCAAGTTCCACAACGAGAACCTGTTCGTCAGCAAGAACACCCAGTACAACGGCAACAACCTGATCGTTGACGATGCCACCGTCTTCCTGGTCCGCAACAACACTACCAATCCCTACACCTTCAAGTCCATCGTTGGTCTCGGCAACATCGACAACTATGCTCAGGCTGAGGTCGACTTCGTCGATCTGAACGGTGATAAGGTCGCCGATTACGTCTACGTCATCGCCGATCCCGTTGCCGCCAAGGTCACCAGCCTCTTCTACTATGCCAACGAGCAGATCTCCTATGACGCCAAGACCGGTGTCTACACCATCCCCGGCTACGTTGACGGCGTGAAGGGCAACATCTATGGTGACAAGGACACTGCTAATGCCATCGCCCTGCTCAACGCCCTCGAAACCCAGGCTACCAATAAGGTCGCCGGCGGTCTCTTCAAGGTCGCTCTGAGCAACAACTACGTCAAGGAGTATGCCGCCATCGCTGCGATCGGCACTGCGACCACCAGCTCCGTTGACATCACCGCCTTCACCGGCTATCCCATGGCTGCTGCCTACGCCGGCTACACCGTTAAGGTCGACTCCATCGTGGGCGCTGAGAAGGATACCTACAAGAACTCTGTCTACACCGACTATGTCGATGGCACCATCACCAACGACAAGTTCTACACGGTTTCCGGCAACGGCGTTGACGGCCTGACCAAGATGCCTCTGGCTCTCGGCGACGTCACCACGCAGAACGTCATCGTTGTTTACAACGCTGAGACCTCTGCCACCTCCGCCACCCTCAACCGTCTGGCGCTCCAGGTTTACGCTGTGAACAAGGTCGACACCTCCACCAACCCCGATCCTCTCGCTACCTCTTACACCTACACCCTGAACATCGTGAATAAGGACACCGGTGCTGTTCTCCAGTCCTACGCCAAGACTGTTAAGAATCCCGGTAATGGCACCTACACCATCACCCTTGCTGGTGCTGCTACTGAGTTCGGCGTCTCTACCGCCAAGCTCACCGCTTTCGGTCCCGACTCCATCACCCTCACCATCGACAGCACTGTTGGCAAGCTCACTGATTCTGGTGTTCTCAACGCTTACTACGCCAACTAATCATTGACGTAAGCGCAAAAAATCTCTGAATAGAGTTTCAGCCCTCGGCTCTTTTGAGCCGGGGGCTGTTTTTTGTTTTTCTGCGCCTCAGTCCGCGTCACAGCCGAGCACCACATAATGATATGTTTTGCCCGCCTCATTGAACTGGATGGCAGGCGGGGCGAAATACTGATCCTCTTCCTGCTGGCAGAACCAGCTTACGCTGCTGTTGTCCCATATCGCCGCGTTGCCCCGGTTATTCGAGTTGTAAAACCCGCTGACACCGCGCAGCGCCCAGTGCTGCGTGTCGCTCTGCTCGCTCACCATCACGAGCAGCGGGTAAAAGCCGCAGTCGATCTTGTTGGGATTTTCCGCGCCGCTCAGACCATTGCCGGCGTAGCTGCCGTATTTGATGCGGCAGATTTTACCGTTTGCGATCGTCTGCGCCAATGCCGTGATGCGCTCCGCCGCCGTGCCGTCGGCCTCGCTGCGCGCGTCGGTCTCCGCCTTGAGCGCCGCGTCGATGCTCGCAAACGCGGCGTTGAAGTCCTGCATTTTGATCGGGTCCTCCTTGACCCATTGCGGCAGGTCGAAATTTGTCGTCTTGTTCATGCGCTTTCCCCCAAAATATAATGTTGGAAAAGGCAGCCCACACCCCCCTGCAAACGCGGGAACACTGATGCATGATTTGCCTTTTCATGATACGCCGTATCATGAAGAAACGTTGCACACAACGCGGCAAAAAGCTGTACCGCCTCCGGTATTAGAATTCACGATACAACAAATTGCCGCGTTTTGTGCAACGATCGCCGTTGTGCGCGGGAACTTTTTCGGCTATCATACGTCTATAGAAGTATCCGAAAGAAACGAGGAACGAACGATGAAGAAGCTCCTTTCCCTTCTGCTCCCGCTCGCGCTGGCCCTTTCCCTCGCCGCCTGCGGCGAAAAAAGCGCAGACGAGGCCGCGCGCCAAACCCCGCCAACACTGACGGTGACAAGTGCAAACGCTTGCAGCGTCACCCTCAAAAGCAGCAGCTACGACTGGACCTACCCCCAGGGCCTACAGAGCATGACCGTCATCGCCTGCGGCGCGCACCCGCTGGACGAAAACTGCCGCGACATCACGCCTGTACTGGAAATGCCCTTTGCAGTATCAGCCGCCTATTTCTACACCGTAACGCTCGATTTCGGCGATAATTCGCCCGATTCCGTCAGTCTCCGCTGCTGGCCGTCCGACGCCTGGGGCAGCACCGGCATGCCGTCCGAGACCGTGACCGCCCAGCGGCAGGATAACGGCACATTCCGCGCAGAACTGCCGCAAAGCGACGGCATTTTCGCCGTCGACGCGCTCTGGGACGGCAGCAGCGCGACCTACACCTTCTGCACGCAGGCGGAGGGGAGCGAAGAGCTCCACCCGGGCGCGGTGCTCAGCATCGGCGAGAGCGAAGACATCCGCAAGATCGACATCTCGTGGCGCAGCGGCAGCGTGAACATCTATGCCGCCGAGCAGAGCGCGCAGATCAGCGTGAAGGAGGAATCCACCGCGCCGCTCGCCGAGAGCGAGAAGATGGTCTGCGCGATCGACGGCGACACGCTGCGCATCCGCTTCCTCGGCGACGCTTACCGCGGCAGCTACAACGGGGAAAAGCACCTCGACGTGGGACTTCCGAGGGAACTGGTCAGCGCCGGTCACTTTGAGGAGATCGAAGTCGAAACAACGGACGCCTACACCATCGTGGGCGCGGACGTTTCCGGCAGCATCAAGCTTTCGACCGTCGGCGGCGACGCGCGCGTGATGTGCGCAACCTGCCCCACGGTCGAGATCGAGACGGTGAACGGTAGCGTGGGCGTGGTGGACGGCACATGGGGGAAAATCGAGCTCTCGACCGTCTCCGGCGCGATCGAGCTGGCGGGCGATGCGGAGAGTGCCGAGATCGAAACCGCGAGCGGCAAGGTGGATATCGCCGGCGCGCTCGGCGCGCTGGACTTCGAAAGCGTCAGCGGTGACCTGATTTTGGCTACCGAGCGTGCGCTGCGCCTTGATGCCGAAACGGAGAGCGGTAGCATCTATCTGACCCTTCCCGCGCAGGACGGCTTTACTCTCGACTATGAAACGAAAAGCGGCGCGTTCCGCTCCGCGCTCACCGAGCGCGAAGGCACGCTCATCGCCTGCGGCGACCGCGAAACACACTACACCGTGCCCGCGCTCGACGGCGGCGCGGTGAGCGAGCTTACGATCGAAACGATGAGCGGCGAGGTGACGATTGGAGCCTCTTCCTCTGGAAGCAACTGAAACGAAGAAAAAAGAGAGCGGCAGCGCCGCTCTCTTTTTTCGTTATTTTTCGTCGATTGCAAGCCACGTCTGGTCGAAGCCGTAGGGGAGCAGCTCCTTGATGTGCAGGTGCTTTTCTTCGTTGTCCTTATTCAGGCACACGACCTCCATGTCGGGCCCGAACTCGTAGAGCACCTGACGGCACGCGCCGCAGGGGTAGCAGTAGTCGTCGCTGCGCCCAGCGATGACGATGCGCTTGAAGCGCCGGTGCCCCTCGCTCACGGCCTTGAACGCCGCGGTGCGCTCGGCACAGTTCGTCAGGCCGTAGCTCGAATTTTCGATGTTGCAGCCGGTGAAGACCGCGCCGTCCTCACATTCGAGCGCCGCGCCCACGGGAAAGTGGGAATACGGCACATACGCCATGTCCAGCATGGCGACGGCCTTCGCCTTGAGTTCTTCTAACGTTGCCATAATAACGCCTCCTCACCAGTCTACGCCAAGATCGGGACGGACTTGCGTATCCATGATGTCCTCGGCATTATAGAATTGCAGATAGCGGCTGCGCGAGTGGCGCAGCGTGGTGCCGTCCGGATGCAGACGGTCGCAGATGACGGCGGAAATGTCGGGCTTCACATAGCTGAACGAACTCGTGCCGACGCTCGCGAAGATGCGGAAGCCCTGGCTTTGCAGGTACTTGAAGCGCTCGCCGGTCTGGTGCCAGTCGTCACCGTCGGGACGGCCGCCGTGGGGGTAGAACAGAATTTGCGTCGGACCGACGAGCGAGCCGACCTCGTCCGCCCAGCGCTCGGTGTCGTTGATGACGGTCTGGAGCGGTTTGGTGTCGAGGCGGATGTGGCCCCAGGTGTGGCTGCCGAACGTCCAACCGGTCTCCTTCAAACGCGCTATGACGGGCTTGACCGCTTCGATCTCGCTCGCGCGGTAGGCATCGAACGCGGGGCGGTCGGGCGAATCTGCCGCGATGTCGCGGTCATCCTGCGTGCGATAGCCGAGTATCCCCTGATAGCCCGTCAGCGAGAAGATGGCCTTCGCGCCGTTCAGCGAAAAGTCGGGGTGCTCGTAGACAAACTGGTCGAGAATGGGCGTCGCGTCGAGTTCCTTGGTCAAAAAGGTCTCATTTGTGTACGGATCGGTGCACTGCGCCCAGATCTCGCCGTCGTCGCCGACGACGAGCTTGCTCGTGAAGCCCTCGTCGAGCATATAGGGGTAGTAGTTCACGTCGTCAAAGCTGATGACGAGCGGCTTTTTGCCCTCTGGCAGCATCAGGGTGTTTCGCACCATGTGCGTGCCGGTCTCGTCCGTCACCTCGCTCCAGACGTCTTCCATCGCGACTAAAATGTAGCCCTTGTCGTACACGGACTGCAAAATTTTGTTGTATTCGTCGACCGTCACCATCCAGTCGTCGAGGCCGTAGCGCTGATCCTGACTGGCATTGCAGTCGTGGAAGGCCCACTGCGGATAGGCGATGATCGGGTGGAAAAAGAGGTGCTCCACCACCTGATCCGGCCCCCAGGCCTGCGTGAGCTGGTCCTCCGACCAGTAGCTGCGCACGGCGTCGTAGGGGTCAGTTGTATCGTCAGTATTGTTGTCGGTGTCGCTGCCATTCTCGTCCGTGACGGTCTGATCGTCGCCGTCGGACGGCGTCGTCTTATCGCCGCAGGCAGTCAGCAGCGACAGCACCATCAGCACGCTGAGCAGCAGTGCAAAAAAGTGTTTCATGTCAAAATCTCCTCTCTCAAAACTGCGCGGTCATTATAGCAGACTTCACTTCTTTTGACTACGCTTTTCGAGCTTTTGTTCCCATTTGTAACTATTTACCACAAATAATGAAAGCGTCACAGCTTTTCGCATCCGCAGACGCGAAATGATTTCGAATCGTTTTTTGGCGCGACATGCGCGTGCCAAAAAACTCTTCTCGCTCCGCGCGTGTCGAAGCCGCCCTTTGGGCGGCAAGGCACGAAGCGGAGTGTAATTCTCAAAAAACAAGGGACACGGAAACCGTGTCCCTTGTTTTTTGAGGAATTAAAAGTCTGCGTTGCCCACGGTGCGGGGATGCAGCTCCACGTCGCGGATGTTGCCGATGCCCGTTAAATACATCACCATGCGCTCGAAGCCAAGGCCGAAGCCCGCGTGACGGCAGGAGCCGTAGCGGCGCAGGTCGCAGTACCACCAGTAGTCCTCGGGATTCATGCCGAGCTCGCGGATGCGCTTTTCGAGCAGCTCAATGCGCTCCTCGCGCTGGCTGCCGCCGATGATCTCGCCGATGCCCGGAACGAGGCAGTCCGCCGCGGCGACGGTCTTGCCGTCGTCGTTGAGGCGCATATAGAACGCCTTGATCTCCTGCGGATAGTCCGTGACGAACACGGGGCGCTTGAAGATCTGCTCGGTCAGGTAACGCTCGTGCTCGGTTTGAAGGTCGATGCCCCACTCGACGGGGTAGTCGAACTTCTGGCCGCTCTCCTTTAAGAGCTTGACGGCCTCGGTATACGTCACGCGGCCAAAGTCGGAACTCTCGACGTGCTGGAGACGCTCAAGAAGGCCCTTGTCGACAAAGCTGTTGAAAAACGCGAGATCGTCCGGGCAGCGCTCCATCACGCGGCGGATGATATGCTTGACCATCGCCTCCATGACCTCAAGGTCGCCGTCGAGGTCGCAGAACGCCATCTCCGGCTCGATCATCCAGAACTCGGCGGCGTGGCGCGCGGTGTTGGAATTCTCGGCGCGGAACGTGGGGCCGAAGGTGTAAACGTCGCCAAACGCCATAGCGAAGTTCTCGGCGTTGAGCTGGCCGGAGACGGTCAGGCTCGTCTTCTTGCCGAAAAAGTCCTTGCTGTAATCGACCTTGCCGTCGGGCGTTCTCGGCGGGTTCTCAAGGTCGAGCGTCGTCACCTGGAACATCTCGCCCGCGCCCTCGCAGTCAGAGCCGGTGATGATGGGGGTGTTGACGTAGACGAAGCCGCGGCTCTGGAAGAACTCGTGCACGGCGTAGGCCGCCGCGCTTCTCACACGGAAAGCCGCGGAGAAGAGGTTCGTGCGCGGGCGCAGATGCTGAATGGTGCGCAGATATTCGACGCTGTGGCGCTTTTTCTGCAGGGGATAGTCGGGGGAGGACACGCCCTCGATCTCGATCTCTGTTGCCTTGACTTCGAGCGGCTGCTTGGCCTCGGGCGTCAGCACGACGGTGCCGCGCACGATGAGCGCGGCGCCCACGTTCTGCGCGGCGATCTCCTTATAATTAGAAAGAGAATTCGCATCCATCACGACCTGCAAATTGCGGAAGCACGAGCCGTCGTTCAGCTCGATGAATCCGAAGGTCTTCATATCGCGGATGGTCTTCGCCCAGCCGCATACGGTGACGCTTGCGCCGCCGTACTGCTCTTTGTCGGCGAAGAGCGCGGCAATTCTCACTCGTTCCATAATAATTTTCCTTCCTTTTGTGGGTTTTCACGGGATAATAGAGGTATTATATGCCACTTCCCGTGCAAATTCAAGCCCCGCTTTGTATTGACTTTTGACAAGTTGTATGTTATGATACAACCTTACCTCAAAAGGTAAACGTGAAACTTTCACCTATTACTTTACAGGAGGATTTTTAACTATGAACAAGTATCTGGATATCGCCCCCGAGGTTGCCGAGGCCCTTGCCGCCGGTAAGCCCGTCGTGGCGCTCGAATCCACCATCATTTCCCACGGCATGCCCTATCCCCAGAACGTGGAGACCGCCCTCAAGGTCGAGAGCATCATCCGCGAGGCCGGCGCGGTGCCCGCGACCATCGCCATCATCGGCGGACGCCTGAAGGCGGGCCTTTCCAAGGAAGAGATCGACTACCTCGGCCGCACCGGCGCGGGCATCCCGAAGGCTTCCCGCCGCGACCTGCCCGTGCTCGTCGCGCAGGGCAAGGACGGCGCGTGCACCGTCACCACCACGATGATGATCGCCGACATGGCGGGCATCCGCGTGTTCGCCACCGGCGGCATCGGCGGTGTGCACCGCGGCGCGCAGGAGACGTTCGACATCTCCGCTGACCTCGAAGAGCTGGCCAACACCTCCGTCATGGTCGTGTGCGCGGGCGCGAAGTCCATCCTCGACCTCGGTCTGACGCTCGAATATCTCGAGACCCACGGCGTGACCGTCATCGGCTACGGCACGAGCGAGCTGCCTGCGTTCTACACGCGCAAGTCCGGCTTTGGCGTCGACTACGAGCTCGACACGCCGGAGCAGCTGGCCAAGGCGTTCCACGTCAAGCGCGAGCTGGGTCTGCGCGGCGGCTTACTCGTCACGAACCCGATTCCCGAAGAGTACTCCATGGACAAGGAAGTCATCGACAAGGCCATTGCCGAGGCCGTGGAGGACGCGAAGAAGGACGGTATCCACGGCAAGGCCACGACGCCGTATCTGCTCGCCAAGATCAAGGACCTGACCGGCGGCGACAGCCTGGATTCCAACATCCAGCTCGTGTTCAACAACGCCCGCCTCGGCGCGGCGGCGGCTGTGGAGCTCAGCAAGCTCGAAAAGTGAGATATTTTGTCATCTATCTCGCCGCGATCAATATTCTGACGTTCTGCGTCTACGGCGCAGACAAGCGCCGCGCCAAAATTCAGGGCGCGCGGCGCGTGCCCGAAAAGACTCTATTTGCACTCGCGCTGCTGCTCGGCAGCGCGGGTGCTCTTTTCGCAATGAGGGTCTTTCACCACAAAACGCGGCACTGGTACTTCAAGTTCGGCATCCCCGCGATCTTACTTGCGCAGATCGCTCTGGGGGTGTTCGTGTATGTGCGTTTTTTCGCGGCGTAAAAAATTTTTGGGAAATTTTCGGGTTTTGTGAAACAAAACAGACGTTTCTTGCGTCTAATCAATGAAGCAAAGGGAAACTGGGCGAAGAGGGAAGATAAAGAATTTATGAATTTTCCATTTTCCTGTTCCCTTATTTCCCGCGGCATGGTAAAATGTATGTGTATGAGAAAGGCTCTGTGCGCGCGGAGCCGACAACAACAAACACGAAAGGATGAAGATCACATGAAAAAATTTCTCTCCTTGCTATTGGCTCTGACATTGGTCCTGAGCCTCGTCGTCGTGCCTGCAAGGGCGGACGCGCCTGCGGATGGCTATGCCATAACCGGCAAAGCAACGATTAGCGCATCCGCTTCTACTCCCGTTGATAGGGGCACCGAGATTACGTTTACGCTGGACACATCTAGCCTTGGTGTCACCAAGACCGAGGGCGGTACTACAACCTCGCTCAACAGCGAAACCGACTACCGCTTTGACTATGTCTGGTCCGGCGCCACCGCGCAGGGCAACGGTCTGAGCGCAAAGGTCACCCCGATGACGCCCGGAACGCTTAACCCCTCCTGCACCATCAAGGCGATCGTCGGCAGCACTGTCGTTGCGCAGCAGGTCGTCGCTCTTGCCACGGGAATCATTGTCAATGACAAGCTCCTCCCGGGCGACATCACCACCGTCACCTTCAACAACAGAACCTATTCTGTGACGAACGGCACGGTCAACATCTCCCTTCTTGAGGGCGAGGACATCAAAGGCGACAACAAGTGGTCTGCTGCCGCAACTGGCTATGTGATCGATAATACGACGAACAAGCCCACCTATTCCGATTCCACGCATAAACTGACGGTGAAGACGACGGCAGCGACTCCGCTTTCAACCGAAATCACAGTTACGACTACGGAAGCCGCCGTGACCGCAAAGGCAAGCCTTACCGAGGTCATCTCCGGCGGCAAGACCACGCTCACCGCCAGCTCCACCGGTCTCAGCAACGCCGCCACCTATGCGTGGTTCTACAAGATCGGTGACAGTAAAGAGTTTCCGATCGGCACGGGCAAGTCCCTCGACTGGACGGTCCCCGCAAACGTTACGACCGCGACCAATTACTCTGTTTACTGCAAGGCAAGCGAGGGCGATAAGCTCGCTAAGACGAGTGACCCCATCACGGTCAAGAGCCTTCCCGATACCTATACCTTCACTGTCGTCCCCGCAAGCGTTACGCTGACGCAGATCGGTCAGACCGCGACTTTGGCGGCGAGCTTTGTGGATACCTCATCTTCCGCTAGCCTGGTCGTCCCGACCTACTCCTTTGTTTCCGCCAACCTCAACATCGCAACTGTGACGAACCAGACGACCGCCGCGCCGACGGTAACGCTCAGAGCAAGCGGCTCTACCACTGTCACCGCAAAGGCGACCTATAAGGGCAAGGACTATGTGCAGAACATCCCCGTTACCGGCGCCCTGATCGAGGCGACCCTCAGTGCTGTTCAGAACGGCACTTCTGTGAACTACAGCTACAGTGATCTTGTCAACGCCGCGCAGGCCGCCATCAACAAGACCTACAGCACCGCCTACACCTACGAGACCGTCTATTCCCTCAGCGGCGTCACTCAGGTCGCCTCTACCGCTGCCTACGGTGTCGGCACGAGCAATGCTTCGTACAACTATCCCGCCGGCGGCTCCGGCTATCTCTACTTCAAGGCAAACCTCAGCGGCATCGGCACTGCAAAGTTCACCGCCACCGTGACCACCCGCGTTGCCAATTCTAACGTTCCCAAGACCTACAGCGTTACGTTTAACGTTCCCGTAACGCCCAGCTCGACCACCTATGCCGACCAGTATCCCGAGCCGGTCGCGGCTTACGGCAACACCTATCGCTATTACGTTCAGGTTCCCTCCGGCGCAAGGTATTACTATGTTGCCGGTGTGAACACCGAGCCTGTCGACTGGAACAACGGCAGCACCCAGAAATACTATCCCACCACTGCCGCCGCCAATCTCTATTCCCTGACCGACACCAACTTCATCAATGGCAAGTGCACGCTGTATGTCGTGACGCAGGGCACCGACAATAAGCTCTACTGCGGCACCATCAGCGTCTACCAGAAGAACTACAACATCAACTACAACGGCGTGGCCGGTGAGACCGTCCAGTTCGCGCAGAGCGACTTCAACGACTTCATGAACAAGGTCGCTGAGGCCCGCGGCGACGCCAGCAAGAGCAAGTCCTATCCCTATGTCACCTTCGATTACGTGACCTTCTCCCTGCCCACCACCGCGCAGGGCACGCTGTACTATGGCGGCACCGCCATGTCCACCAGCAATTCCTCCGGCGCGTTCAACACCCGCACCAAGGTCACCAACCTCGATAGCGTGACGTTCGTCCCCAACGACAAGACCACCGCGAAGACCATCACGCTGAACTTCACCCTGTACGCGACCCGCTATTCCAGCTCCTCCACGAGCCGCGGCACGACCGTGAGCTACTCCGGCAGCGTCGTCGTCAACCTCGTGCGCGAGGACATCAAGTACACCGTCTCTCAGGGCGACAGCGTCCGCTTCGACGAGAGCGACTTCCTCAGCTACCTGCACTCCACCAAGGGCTACAGCAGCAACTACACCATCGACTACGTGACCTTTGACCAGAGCGCCGTCTCCGCCGTCAACGAGGGCTCGCTCTACACCTACTACAGCGGCTACAACTACGGCGGCTCCGTCAAGACGACTGACAAGTTCTACTACAGCGCCACCGCCAGCCAGAATGCGCTCAGCGACGTCGCGTTCCTCGCCAGCCGCTACGCCAAGACCGGCGAGACCGTCTACATCCCGTTCACCATCTACGCCCGCTACGGCACGACCGGCACCGGCACCCGCCAGCTCACCGGCACCGTGGCCATCAAGATCGGCCAGACGATGAACTTCATCGACGTCAAGACCACCGACTACTTCTACAACTCCGTCAAGTGGGCCGTCGGCAAGAACATCACCAACGGCACGTCCAGCACCACCTTCTCCCCGTACAAGTCCTGCACCCGCGCCGAGATCGTGACGTTCCTGTGGCGCGCCGCCGGCAGCCCGGAGCCGACCACCACCCGCAACCCGTTCCGTGATGTCAACGCCGTCACGCACTCGAGCTACTACAAGGCCATCCTGTGGGCCAGCCAGAAGGGCATCACCTCCGGCACCAGCACCACGGCGTTCTCCCCCGATCAGGTCTGCACCCGTGCCCAGATCGTGACCTTCCTGTACCGCTACGCGGGTCAGCCCAGCGGCTACTACTCCAACCCGTTCAAGGATGTGGGCGCCACGAGCGAGGCGAGCTACTACAAGGCCATCCTCTGGGCCGTCGGTAAGGGTATCACCACCGGCACCAGCGCCACGACGTTCTCCCCGTATGCTTCCTGCAACCGCGCCGAGGCCGTGACGTTCCTGTATCGTTACACCAACGGACTTTAATGCTTAAAACGAAAGCCCCGCTCAGCGGGGCTTTCGTTTTAGCTTTTTGCGCTCCGCGGCAGCGCACGCGCCGTAGGCGCGCACGTTTGCGGAGCGAGAAGTGTAAATCCTGACGCACATGTCGTCAGGATTTACGATTTCATTTTATTTCGCCGCGGAGCGGCGAAACTCTGCGAGGCTTTTTGGGGGGGCGTGGCCCCCCTTGCCCCCCCTGTAAGGCGACTGACGGGGGCGAGCGGTTTGCGTTTACTCTTTTCCATTCTGTAAACTTTTGTTCAAACGCCTTTACGGGGGTCGAAAAAGCGTGTAGAATGGCAGCATCAAGATTTTAGGAGTGTTTTTTGTGAACAAATTCCGCGATGCCCTTTACCGCTTTATGTATGGCCGCAATGGCGTAGATGCGCTGAACTGGGCGCTCGTGATCCTTGAGCTGGGCGTGAGCATTCTGAGCTCGATCATCCGCGTGCAGGGCGTTTCCCAAGCGCTGTACTTTGTGTCGATGGTGCTGATGTTCATCGTGCTCATCCGCATTTTTTCGCGCAATCTCGCGCGCCGTCAGGCCGAGAACGCGAAGTTTCTGACCTGGTGGACGCCGAAGGCGAACGCCATCCGCGGCGCGAAGGCACGCCGCGCCGACAAGGCGCACAAATACGTCCGCTGCTCCTGCGGCGCGTACTGCCGCGTGCCGAAAAACATCGGCAAGGTCGAGCTCACGTGCCCGAAGTGCGGCAAGAAAAGAGTCGTGAAAACGTGAAAGAAAAAATCCGTCCCGCGGGACGGATTTTTTTGTAAGAAAACCGGTTTTCCGCCGTCCTATAGACAGAAAGGGGGGTGAGGGCGCTGACGAATTTTGAAGAGGTGTACGCCGTGTACTTTGACGATGTGTACCGGTATCTGCTTTCGCTGTCCGGGAGCGAGAGTACCGCCGAGGAGCTGACGAGTGAGACGTTTTTCCGCGCGATGGACGCCCTCGACCGCTTTCGGGGCGAGTGCAGCGTGCGCGTGTGGCTCTGCCAGATCGCGAAGAATCTCTATTATTCGCAGCTGCGGCGCGAGAAGCGGCTTGCCCCGCTCGAAGACTGCCGGATCGCCGAGGAGAGCCACGAGGAGGAGTTAGAAGATCACAGCGAGGCCGCACGCATCCAGGAATTGCTGCACGCGCTCAGAGAGCCGTACAAGGAGGTCTTCATGTGGCGCGTGTACGGTGAGAAGAGCTTCCGCGACATCGGCGCGCTCTTCGGCAAGACGGAAAACTGGGCATGCGTGACGTATCACCGCGCCAAGCGCATGATCCGCGAAGGATTGGAGGACGACTGAAATGGACAAAACTTGCAGCATCGTGCAGGATCTTCTGCCGCTCTATGAGGAAGACATGCTGCGCGAGGAGACGAAGAAATTTGTGGACGGGCATTTAGCGCAGTGCGCGGCCTGCCGCGCCGAGCTCGACGCGCTGAAGACGGACGTGAAGCCCGCGCCCGTCAGCGCGCAGCCGCTGCGCGACTTGAAGCGGCAGCTTCGACGCAAGAAGCTGGCCGCCGTGCTGCTGGCCGTCACGCTCGCGCTGACGCTGGCGACGGCGGGATTCGCGTACCTCACCGCGCCGCAGTATTTGCCGTACAGCGAGACAGAGTGGGCGATCTCACGCTCGCCCAGCGCGCTCGCGGACGACGGCTCGGCAGCGGATGGGCTTTCTGATCTCAGCGGCGCGGAGAGCATCTCCGTCAGCCTGCTCGTGCCGGTCTCCGGCGCAGAGGTCACGAACACGCAGGACCCCAACAGCGGCAAAACCATCTACTTCATCACCGCATGGCGCACGCCGCTCGACACATGGCGCGGCGCATTCGACAAAACCGGGGGCGCCCCGAACACACACAGCGCAAATGATCGCACACAGCGCGAGGCGGACGCACTGCAAGGCGTGCTCGCCAAGGCGGAGTCCGCGCGCACGCTCTTCACGCTCGACGCCGCAAATTGCACGGCAGTCTGCTATTCTCAGAACAACGGGCAGGACGATGTGCTGCTCTGCGGCAGCATGAACGGCGGCATCATTTCTCTGCCGAGGCTGGCGTTGGGCTATTACGTTTTGCTATCGTTAGCACTCCTTATTACGCTGGGTATTGCATTTTTCGTCTGCCGCAGGAAGAAAACGGGCAAAGCGCTCGGCTATCTCGCGCTGGTTCCCGCGAGCTATCTTGCCGGTCATCTACTCGTCAAGGGTTTCACGACGACGAGCTACCAGATGCAGCGCGACTTCTCGCTCATTATCCTCGCCGCCGCGCTGATCTACGCCGCGGTCATGCTGGCGATCAACCTCTGGCGGCAGAAGCGGGAGAAGGTGTAAAAGAGGAAGAGACGCATTCGCGTCTCTTCCTCTTTTACAATCAAATTCGAATGCTCAAGGCCCTTTGAGCAAAGCCGTGATAGTCCGCAAATGCGCTTTGCAGGCCGTCGATTCCCTGCGTTTCCCATCAGTCTGCCAGATACAGCATACCGCACATACAGGCAAACTTTTCATAGTACGATCCGCAGACCGCCTCTTCAAGAAACTGCTTTTGCCTGTCTGGGTCCGTCTCCGTAAGCGCGAGGCGCAGTTTGGCACGGCTTGCTGCCGCGACCTCGGTAAGCTGCGGTGTATGCCAGTTCACACAGTCGATTTCTGTCGCCTGATAGGAGAGAAGATGGGCGAATCCCTCATGAAATGTGTAAGCATCCAATCTTGTCAAATAGTCTGTACTTTCCAATGCGGCATCTGCCGCCGGATAGCGGTGTCCAATCAAGAGATGCGTAATCTCATGCGTCAGCAGATTCCGAATGATGCTGTCGAGCTGGTCGAGCTCCGCATAATTGCACCAACGGATGAGGTCAAAGATGAGATGTGCCTGCCCGTCGGGCGAGTGTGCCGCAACGGCGTCGTAAGGCTCGGGATAACCGACGATCAAATCAAGTGTCGGCTGTACCGCCTCCCAATCGGGGAAAAGCGCGTCCCAAATCGGGCGGTTGACGGGGACAAAGTGCGCAGCCGCTTCACAGATACGGCGTTCGAGCTTGCGCACAGTCTCTCGGAGAGCAAGATCCTCAGGCGGCGGAGTAAATGCATTCCTGCCAAGATCTGACGAAACCGAGGTGTGTTCAAAGAGCCATGAAGCACGAAAAGCGTCGACGCAGCTGCTCTCGATATATGCCTGTGCGATCGAACTGTCAATCAGCATTTTCAGTCCCTCTCTTTACGAAAAACCTCTTTTGCCGTAACAGACAAAAGAGGTTTTTCCTTGGCGCAGCGGGAGGGATTCGAACCCTCGTGAGGTTTCCCTCAAACTGATTTCGAGTCAAAATTCGCTATTTAGAAATAAGCGGAATTAAGAGAAATTGAGTGATGATGGCGGAACTTGAAGAAGCCCGTATTTCAAGGGTTTTTCAAGGGTAAAAGCTCGGAAACTGGAAAAACGCCCAAAAATCAATGAGTTCGAATAATTAGCGGTTTTACTGCTTTTTAGGGGAGAACTGAGCATTTTGGGGAGAACTAGGGGAGAACTGGGGAGACCAAACAAGAAAAAATCGCAGTTCCTACGACTGCGTTTTGGACAGACTTTCATGGGAAACCACCTGCCGTTGACCAATATGAAAAGGTGGTTTGAACATGAAAAATTTAGAAGCGCATTTCAAAGAGATCAAGAAGCAATACCCAAAAACCATGAGCAAGGATCAGCTATATCGGGTGGCCCACATCAGCAAGGCAACCGCACTCTATTTGCTTCAAAGCGGTGCAATTCCATGCAAGGACACGGGTAAAAAAACACGTCGCTATACCATTAAGACAGACGATGTGATCGAGTACCTGCGTCAAAGGGAAATATGCCCGGAAAAGTACAAGGCCAGTGAAGGATGGTACGCTGGGACAGCAGGTGCTAAAAAAACAATAGCTCCAAGCTGCTGGATAACGCTGACTCCTGAGCAGACGAAAAAGTTTGAGCTGTTTTTTGAAGCGGAAATGAAGGAGATGGCGGACCTTATTACAATTGAGGAGCTTGCCGTGTTTGCTGGATACAAATCTACCTCTGTAGTAAACTGGTGCAGCAGCAAAAAGATGAAGGCATTTAAGATTGGAGGGAAATATTTTATCCCCAAAGAGTGTGCTATCAAATATTTAGCTTCAGCGGCAATGTGCCGTAATCCGCAACAGTCGTACAGGTACAAGCTGTTTGTCACAGAGTTCAGAAAACAATACAACATAAAGTCATGAAAACAGTACATAGCGCGTCTGTTACCCAAAGTGGCGCTTGGGTCGGCAGGCGCGCTATTTTTATGCCCTGATGCGGGCAAAGGAGGTGTTATTGTGAAAGCATATGGGAAGTCGTGGGGCTACAACGTATATGACTGCCGGTACTGCCTGTACCGAAAAGGGAAAATACAGGGCTGCGTCTACCCGGACGGCTGCTGCTGTCCCGTCCCGCAGAAGCCCGAAAGACGGAACGGCATAGAACAAGTTTACGAAGCAAATGCGGACAGCGCCGCTCCCGTTTCGGAGTGCGAGGGCTGTCCCTACGGAAAGGCTGCCCCCTGCATCGGATGGTGTACCAAAGAGGTCATGCGCGCCGCAGGGCTTCCAAAGGAGCGTGACAGAAGCCATGTATGACTATTTCTACGGTGCGGAAGCGGAACAGTTCTCCTTCTACCGCATCCCCAAGGTGCTGTTCACGGAGGAACGGTTCAGAAGCGTTTCCGCAGAAGCCAAGGTGCTCTACGGTCTGCTCCTTGACCGTATGAGCCTGAGCTGCAAGAACGGCTGGCTGGATCGGGCGGGGCGTGTGTATATCATCTTCACCATCGAGGAGGTCATGACCGCCCTGGGCTGCGCCGACCAAAAGGCCGGAAAGCTGCTGCATGAGCTGGAGAGCAAATGCCGCCTCATCGAGCGCAAGCGGCAGGGGCTGGGCAAGCCCAACCTCATCTACGTCAAAAACTTTGTGGATAAGGATGTGGATAACACATCGGGCAGTAGCACCCCCTCCCCGGAATCACGATTCCAGAACCGTGAAAATCACGATTCAGGAGCAGTGAAAATCACGGATCAAGAATCGTTAAAATCACGATCTAATAATACTGATAAGAATGATACTGATTTTAGTGATACTGATTCCTTTCCCTTCACTTCGTTCAGGAGGGATCACGGGCGGGAAGCGAAAGGAAACGAAGCGGCTCTGAGAGAGCGCTACAGAGAGCTTATCGCGGAGAACATCGCCTACGACGCACTCCTGACAGACTATCCATACGAGCAGGACACACTGGAAGAAATCCTGGAGCTGCTGGTGGATGTGGTCTGTACGACGAAAAGCTCCGTCCGCATTTCCGGCGACGATAAGCCCGCCGAGGTGGTCAGGAGCCAATTTTTGAAGCTGAACAGCGAGCACATCCGCTTTGTGGTGGGCGGGCTGAAGGAAAACACCACCCGCATCCGCAATATGCGCCAGTATCTTTTAGCCACGCTGTATAACGCCCCTCTGACCATCGGGAACTACTACCGAAGCCTTGTGAGCCACGATATGTCGGAGGGCTTCATCTGAGCCGCAGGTTATTGCCTGCGGCTTTGGCATTTTCAGGAGGTGATGCGACCGTGCCGAAACAGAAACCCAACGAACAGGTACAGCAGATACCGCTTTCAGAGATTCGTCCCTTCAAGAACCACCCCTTCAAGGTGACGGACGACGAGCTCATGCAGCAGACCATCGACAGCATCATGCAGGTGGGCGTTCTCAACCCCGCCATCATCCGCCCCGCACCGGAGGGCGGATATGAGATGGTAGCCGGACACAGGCGGCTCCATGCCGCAGACCTTGCGGGGCTGAAAACCATACCGGCCATCGTCCGCAATCTTGACGACGACGAGGCGGTGATCCTCATGGTGGACAGCAATTTGCAGCGGGAAACCATCAGCCCCATGGAACGGGCGCAGGCGTACAAAATGAAGCTGGAAGCGTTGAAGCATCAGGGAAAACGGGTGGATTTGGAGGGAAAATCAACTTCCCGACAACTCGTCGGGAAGTTGGAAACAGCAGATAAAGTAGGCGAATTAGCTGGCGATAGCGGTCGCCAAGTGCAACGCTATATCCGTCTCACCGAGCTTCTGCCGGAGGTACAGAAAAAGGTGGACAGCAAGGAGATCGCGTTCAGCCCCGCCGTGGAGCTGTCATACCTCACCCATGACGAGCAGAAGCAGTTTCTGGACGCAATGGACTATTCCCAGAACACGCCCTCCCTTTCCCAGGCACAGCGGCTCAAGAAGCTCAGCCGGGAGGGAAAATGCACGCAGGAGGCCATGCGCTCCATCATGTCCGAGGAAAAGAAGGAGGAACAGGAGCGTATCACGCTGAGCAGCGATACCCTCCGCAAATATTTTCCCCGAAGCTACACGCCCCTGCAAATGCAGCAAACCATCATCAAGCTGCTGGAGCAGTGGCAGAAAAAACAGCAGCGCCGTAACGAGCGCTGAGAAAGGCAGGTTTATCCATGAACGTAACCATCAACATCTACGGCGACGTACACATCCACTGCGATTGCTGCGACGAACGCGGCGTATATGCCGACGACCTTGAGGAAAGCCCAGAAGTCCCATATGAAGATGCACCCGATACGGAGGATGACAGCGAAGAAATCGAGCTGTCCATTGCGGAAGCGGAAGCTGTGGTCAAGGCAGTGGCGGAGCTGCTCTTTCCCTTTCTTCCGGCTGAAATTGACGAGGGAGGCGGCGCGCATGAAGGAATTTGACGTGACCATCACCGAAACGCTGAAGCTCACCGTGTCCGTGGAGGCTTCTTCCAAAGAGGAAGCCCAGCAGATGGTAAACGACCAGTGGCACGCCGGGGATCATATTCTGGATGCGGACAATTTTGTGGAGGTGGAGTTTGAGAGCAATGACGGCAAGGAAATCTCCGCCGAAAGAGCGCAGGATAACACCCTCGAGGTGCTTATGGTGGAGCCGGGCCAGTATCCGCGCGTGGAGCGCATCGGCTCCGACCTCGCTTCCTTGCAGAAGGCGGTGGACGGCTATATCGAAGCGATTTACCCATATGACGACCCCGTGGCGCTGATCTGCGGGGAGGAAGCCAAGCTGGAGGGCAAGCCCCTGAACCGCGCCCTGCGGGACGGGGACGGCGATATCTACGATATTGTGGCCGGTAAATTCTTCCTCTGCGGTCTGGGGGATGAGAACTTTGCGTCTCTCCCGAAGGAGCTGCAACAGAAATACGAGAAAAAGTTCCGTCAGCCGGAAGCCTTTTTGAAGATGGGCAGCAAAATCATGGCGATCCCTACCGAGCCCGCCAAGGCTGCGGGCAAGGGCAAGACCGCTCCGGTGACAGAGCGTTGATACCATCAATCTCACTGCGAACGGAAGGAGGAATGACTCATGCAGGAAGAAATTGAAAACAGAACTGTCACTCTGATCATCTCCGCCGTCAAGCTGACCGCACGGGAGCTGAAGGCCGGGATGGATAAATATCTTTCCGAAAAGAAGAGCAAAGCCATGGAAAAGGCGCGTGCCGCGCCTGAAAAGCCCAGCGGCAAGCAGACGGTGAAGCAGCTCATAGGGCAGAATCAGGGTGTATCCAACATTGAGATCACCAACAGCAATATCAAAGGCTTTGAGCGCATAGCCCGGAAATACGGCGTGGATTTTGCCGTTAAGAAAGACCACAGCGTTTCACCGCCGAAATACTTTGTGTTCTTTAAGGCAAGGGATGCGGACGCACTGACGGCGGCGTTCAAGGAATACACGGCATATGAGCTTAGACGCGCCGCCAAAGCGCAGAACCGTCCCTCCGTGCTGGCGCATCTGCAAGCACTCAAGGCGAAGGTTCAGGCTATTACGCCGGGTAAATCTCGAAACCAGAACAGGGGCATCACGATATGAAGAAACCTCTGAATATCAAGAAGTTCCTGCTTCCCAATATCCCGTATGTCTTTATCGCCCTCTTTGCCACCAAGCTGGGGCAGGCGTGGCGGCTTGCCCCCGGTATGGATTTCTCGGGAAAGGCGCTGCACCTCATGAAGGGATTCGCCACTGCTTTTTCCTCATTAGTACCCAGCTTCCACCCCATCGACCTGTGCGTGGGCGTTGCCGCCGCTCTGCTCATTCGGCTTATCGTGTACGTCAAGGGCAAAAACGCCAAGAAATTCCGCAAAAATCTGGAATACGGCTCTGCCCGTTGGGGCAAGCCCGAGGATATCGCCCCTTACGTCGATCCGAAGTTTGAGAACAACGTCATTCTCACCCAAACCGAGCGGCTCATGATGTCCAACCGTCCCAAAGACCCCAAGACGGCGCGGAACAAAAACGTGCTGGTGGTGGGCGGCTCCGGCAGCGGCAAGACGCGGTTTTTCATTAAGCCAAATCTCATGCAATTACACAGTTCATACGTTGTGACCGACCCGAAGGGCAGCATCGCCGTGGAGTGCGGAAAGCTCATGCTCCGCAATGGCTATAAGGTGAAGATATTCAATTCCATCAACTTCAAGAAGTCCCACCACTACAACCCCTTTGCGTATATCCACAGCGAGAAGGATATTTTGAAGCTGGTCACGACCCTCATCGCCAACACCAAGGGGGACGGGAAATCCGGAGACGACTTCTGGCAGAAGGCCGAGACGCTGCTCTACACGGCGCTCATCGGCTATATCCACTACGAAGCCCCCGAGGAGGAACAGAACTTCGCCACCCTCATCGAGTTCATCAACGCCATGGAGGTGCGCGAGGACGATGAGACCTTTGAGAACAACGTGGATCTGGCCTTCAAGGAGCTGGCAAGCCGTGAGCCGAATCACTTCGCCGTGCGGCAATATAAAAAATACAAATTAGCGGCGGGCAAAACAGCTAAGTCGATCAATATTTCCTGCGGCGCGCGCCTTGCGCCCTTCGATATCCAGGAGCTGCGGGAGATCACCATGTACGACGAGCTGGAGCTGGACACCCTGGGGGATCGGAAAACGGCGCTGTTTCTCATCATGAGCGACACCGACAGCACCTTCAACTTCCTTATCTCCATGATTTACAGCCAGTTATTCAACCTTCTGTGCGAAAAGGCCGATGACGTGTACGGCGGCAGGCTCCCCGTCCATGTGCGCTGCCTCATCGACGAGTGCGCCAACATCGGGCAGATACCGAACCTGGAAAAGCTCATGGCTACCATCCGCAGCCGCGAGATTTCCGCCTGTCTGGTGCTGCAAGCCCAAAGCCAGCTAAAGGCGCTGTACAAGGACAACGCCGACACCATCATCGGCAACTGCGACAGCTCCATCTTTTTAGGCGGCAAGGAGCCCGGTACGCTGAAGGAGCTGAATCAGGCGCTGGGGAAAGAGACCATCGACACCTTCAACACCGGCGAGAGCCGTGGACGGGAGGTGTCCCACAGCCTGAACTATCAGAAGCTGGGCAAAGACCTTGCCACGATAGATGAGCTGGCGGTGCTGGACGGCGGCAAGTGCATCTTGCAGCTTCGGGGCGTGCGCCCCTTCCTCTCGGATAAGTACGACATCACCCGTCACCCCAATTATAAGTATCTGTCGGACGCGAACCCAAGGAACGCCTTTGATATCGAAAAGTATCTCTCCACAAGACTGGTGCCGAAAGCGGATGAGGTATACGAGGTGTTCGACGCGGGCCGCGTCTGAGCGCACAAGCCCGCTGCCCTCACGCGGCGGCTTTTCATATAGATACAGATGATAAAAGACACTTCCTCGCTTGCAGGGTCGGAACGAATCCATGAACAAAATATTGAAAGGAGAAGCCGGAATCGGGGCTGCATCGCAGTTTTCGTTCCGGCTCCTGCTGTATTCGCGAGATCTCAACACTACCAACACCCAATGATTCCGGCAACACAAATATGGAATTTTTCAACTCTGCTGTCGGCGTTCTCCAAACCCTCGTCATCGCTCTCGGTGCCGGTCTCGGCATTTGGGGAGCCATCAACCTGCTGGAAGGCTACGGAAACGACAACCCCGGTGCAAAATCCCAGGGTATGAAACAGCTCATGGCCGGTGGCGGCGTGGCGCTCATCGGCGTCATTCTCGTTCCCCTGCTCTCCGGCCTGTTCGGTTAATCGCCCGCACGAATCCTTCGCGGCGTCCGCCCCCAGGGCGGGCGCTGCGGGAAAGGAGGGTAAAGCCCATTGGATTTGATATGGCAGAAATTCACCGAATGGCTGAAGGAGCTGCTGATCAGCGGCATCATGGACAACGTGAACGGACTGTTTGACAACGTGAACAGCCGCGTGGCGGGCATCGCCGGACAGGTGGGCGCTACGCCCCAGGGCTGGAACAGCGGCGTCTACGGCATGATCCGAACGCTGTCGGACAATGTGATTTTGCCCATCGCAGGCGTTGTCCTGGCCTTTGTCATGACGCTGGAGCTGATTCAGCTCATTACGGAAAAGAACAACATGCACGACGTGGACACCTGGATGTTCTTCAAGTGGATATTCAAAACCGCCTGCGCCGTGCTCATCGTCACCAACACATGGAACATCGTCATGGGCGTGTTCGAGGCGGCTCAGAGCGTCGTAAACAGCGCGTCGGGCATCATCATATCGGACACGTCTCTGACGTTTAACGAGCATATCACGGGATTTGAAGCTGCGCTTGCGGAAATGGAGGTCTGGTCGCTGCTGGGGCTGTGGCTGGAGTCCCTTGTCGTGCATCTTTCCATGTGGGCGCTGACCATCTGCATTTTCATCATCTGCTACGGCAGAATGATCGAGATCTACTGCGTGACCTCCATCGCGCCCATCCCCATGGCGACCATGGCCAACCGGGAATGGGGGCAGATGGGTCAGAATTACCTCAGAAGCCTGCTGGCGCTGGGCTTTCAGGGTTTCCTCATCATCGTCTGCGTGGCGATTTACGCGGTGCTGATCCAGAACATCGTGGTGGAGAGCAGCGTCTCGGCAGCCATATGGACGTGCATGGGGTATACGGTGCTGCTGTGCTTCACGCTGTTTAAGACGAGCTCCCTTGCCAGGAGCCTGTTCCACGCCCACTGACGGAGGTGATGAAATTTGGCATACGTTCCCGTACCCAAGGACTTGAACGCGGTGAAAACCAAGGTCATGTTCAATTTAACAAAACGGCAGATTCTGTGCTTTGGCGGCGGCGCGCTCATCGGCGTACCGCTTTTCTTTCTGCTCAAGGGGCATATCGGCAGCAGCGCGGCGGCCCTTTGCATGATGCTGGTCATGCTGCCCTTCTTCCTGCTGGCCATGTATGAAAAGAACGGTCAGCCGCCGGAGAAGCTCATCCGCAACATCGTGCAGGTGTGCTTCCTGCGCCCCAAACAGCGCCCGTACAGGACGAACAATTTCTACGACCTGCTGAACCGGCAGGATACTTTGGATAAGGAGGTCTACGCGATTGTCCACAAACAAAAACCCCGCAAGAAAGCTCACACGAGCCGAGCGAAAGCAGATCGACGCGGCGATTGCAAGAGCCAGGCGTCAGGATAAGCGAAAGAAGTCCGCCCAGGACAGCATCCCCTTTCAGCGGATGTCCCCCGACGGCGTGTGCCGCGTGACGGAGAATTACTACACGAAAACCGTGCAGTTTCAGGATATCAACTACCAGCTCAACCAGAACGAGGACAAAACCGCCATTTTCGACGGCTGGTGCGACTTCCTCAACTATTTTGATTCCTCCATCCGCTTCCAGCTCTCCTTCATCAACCTCTCCGCCACGCGGGACACCTACGCCCGGCGCATCGCCATCCCCTTGCAGGGCGACTGCTTCGACAAGCTCCGCACCGAATACACCGGGATGCTGCAAAGCCAGCTTGCCAGAGGCAACAACGGGCTTATTAAGACCAAGTACCTGACCTTCGGCGTGGAGGCGGACAGCCTGAGGGCGGCAAAGCCCCGCTTGGAGCGCATCGAGACGGATATCCTCAACAACTTCCGCCGTCTGGGCGTGACGGCGGAGAGCCTGAACGGGATGGAGCGCCTGCGCCTGCTGCACGGGATGCTCCACATGGACGAGCCGCAGCCCTTCCGCTTTTCGTGGGACTGGCTGGCTCCCTCCGGGCTGTCGGTGAAGGACTTCATCGCGCCCAGCGCCTTCGAGTTCAAGACCGGCAGCAGCTTCGGCGTGGGCAGCAAGACCGGCTGCGTATCCTTCTTGCAGATTTTAGCGCCGGAGCTCAACGACCGAATGCTGGCGGATTTTCTCGATATGGAAAGCTCCCTCATCGTCAGTATGCACGTCCGGTCCGTAGATCAGGTGAAGGCCATCAAGACAATCAAGCGCAAGATCACCGATTTGCAGAAGATGACCATTGAGGAGCAGAAAAAGGCGGTGCGCTCCGGCTACGATATGGATATTATTCCCTCCGACCTTGCCACCTACGGCACGGAGGCGAAAAAGCTCTTGCAGGAGCTGCAAAGCCGCAACGAGCGCATGTTCCTTTTGACCTTCCTTGTGGTGAACGTGGCGGACAACAGGCAGCGCCTCGGCAACAACGTCTTTCAGGCGGGCTCCATCGCCCAGAAGTACAACTGCCAGCTCACGCGGCTGGACTTTCAGCAGGAGGAAGGCTTCATGAGCAGCCTCCCCTTGGGGCTGAACCAGATCGAGATCCAGCGGGGGCTGACCACCTCCAGCGTGGCGATTTTTGTGCCGTTTACCACCCAGGAGCTGTTTCAGGACGGCAAGGAAGCCCTGTACTGCGGGCTGAACGCCCTTTCCAATAACCTCATCATGGTAGACAGAAAGCTGCTGAAAAACCCCAACGGGCTGATCTTAGGCACGCCCGGCAGCGGCAAGTCCTTCTCCGCCAAGCGGGAGATCGCCAACGTGTTCCTCGTCACAAACGACGATATCATCATCTGCGACCCGGAGGCGGAGTACGGCCCGCTGGTGGAGCACCTGCACGGGCAGGTGGTGAAGATCTCGCCCACCTCCACCGACTACCTGAACCCCATGGATTTGAACCTGAATTACAGCGACGACGAAAACCCGCTGAGCCTGAAATCCGACTTCATCCTCTCCCTGTGCGAGCTGATCGTGGGCGGCAAGGACGGCCTCATGCCGGTGGAAAAGACCATCATCGACCGCTGTGTGCGCTCTGTCTACCGGGAATACCTGAGCGACCCACGCCCGGAAAAGATGCCGATTCTGGAGGACTTGTACAACGAGCTTCGCAGGCAGGACGAAAAGGAAGCGCAGTATATCGCCACGGCGCTGGAAATCTACGTCACCGGCTCACTCAACGTGTTCAACCACCGCAGCAACGTGAATATCGAAAACCGTGTGGTCAGCTTCGATATCAAGGAGCTGGGCAAGCAGCTCAAAAAGATCGGGATGCTGGTGGTGCAGGACGCGGTGTGGAACCGCGTCACGATCAACCGTGAGCAGCGCAAGTCCACCCGCTACTATATCGACGAAATGCACCTTCTTTTGAAGGAGGAGCAGACCGCCGCGTATACGGTGGAGATATGGAAGCGATTCCGCAAATGGGGAGGCGTTCCCACGGGCATCACCCAGAACGTCAAAGACCTGCTATCCAGCCGTGAGGTGGAGAATATCTTTGAAAACTCCGATTATGTGTATATGCTCAACCAGGCTTCCGGCGACCGGCAGATTCTGGCGAAGCAGCTCAACATCTCGCCCCATCAGCTCTCGTATGTGACCCAATCCGCCGAGGGCGAGGGGCTTTTGTTCTACGGCAGCGTGATCCTGCCCTTCGTAGACCGCTTCCCCAAGGATACGGAGCTGTACAAAATCATCACGACCAAATTGTCCGACCTCTCCGAACAATCCGGGGAGGAAGCGAAGGACGCCATTACAGAGTAAGGAAGGAGAAAAGAATATGGATAACCACCTTATGATTTTTGAAAGCGCAGATTTTGGTCGGGTGCGTTCCGTGCTGAAAGACGGAGCTCCTTGGTTTGTTGCGGTTGATGTGTGCAAAGCTCTCGGATTGAACCAGGTTACGCGTGCAATGTCCAGATTGGACTCGGATGAAGGTGGGTTACTTGAAGTACCCCACCCCCAGAACGCCGATAAGATGATTGAAATAAATGCTGTAAGTGAAGCCGGACTCTATCATTTGATCCTTTGCTCCCGCAAGCCGGAAGCGAGAGCCTTCAAGCGCTGGATCACCCATGAGGTCATTCCCTCCATCCGCAAGCACGGCGCGTATATGACGGACAGCCTGTTGGATGCGCTGGAGGCGCACCCCGAGGCCGTGCCGGAGTACCTGAACCGCCTGCGCAGCGAAAACGCCCGAAACCGGGAGCTGACCCGCCGTCTCCGGCTTGCCCTCCCAAAAGCGGAGTATTACGACGCCTTTGTTGACCCTGCGGACTGCACCAACATCCGCACCACCGCCAAGGAGCTGGGCGTTCCCGAAAAGCAGTTTACCCGGTATCTGGAGGAAAAGAAGTATCTGTTCCGGGACAAGAACCGCAAGCTCTTTCCCCGTGCGGTCAAAAAGAGCGCCGGTCTGTTTCTGGTGAGGGACTTCTACACCGAGCGCGGCAAGCTGGGACACTATACCCTCATCACCCCGGCGGGCAAGAGGCATTTTTTGGAGAGAACGGATGAAATTCTGTTTGAATAACGCTCTTAACCCATCAGCAGCCCCATCAGGAGGTGATGAATATGGCAAAACGCTCGCCAAGGCTGATTTTCACCGAGGAAGAACGCGCCCTGCCGGAGCTGGAACGAGCTGTCCGCAAGGCGGACAGGGCGGCGGTTAAGCTGGAAAAGGCCGAAGCGAAAATTCCCAAGAAAACCGTTAAGGTCAAAAAGCGCGTTGTGGACAGTGAGAGCGGCAAGGTCACGACGCGCCTTTTCTTTGAGGAGGCGGACAAAAAGCGTCCGCCCTCCAAGCTGGCGCACGCCGCAAGGAAAGCGCCGCTGGATACCGTCCGCAGCGCAGTCCACCGCAAGCTCCGGGAGGAGGGCGACGACAACTCCGGCACGGAGGCGGCGAACACCCTGACCGAGACGGCGGAGCGCACCTGGCGCATTGCGGAATCGGCGCACCGCTCCCATGCGGAAAAGCCCTACCGCAGGGCGGACAAGGCGGAAGCCGCCGCAGACAAAGCCAATCTCAAGGCGCTGAACAAACAGTACGAGCAGGAATACGGCAGGGCTTCCAACCCCTATTCCCGTTGGCAGCAGAAGCAGGCCATTAAAAAGGAATACGCCGCCGCAAAAGCGGGGAACGGCGCAAGGAATACCGTCAAAGCGTCCGAGACCACCGCGAAGGCGGCAAAGCGCGCCGCCGAGGGGAGCAAAAAGGCCGGCAGCTTTTTTGTCCGGCACAAGAAGGGCTTCCTCATCGCGGGCGGCGTCGCCGCCGCGATGCTGCTGCTCATAACCTGCATTTCCTCCTGCTCCACGCTGTTTCAGGGCGGGGTGTCCGGCATTGCGGCCTCCACCTATCCGCTGGAGGACGCGGATATGCTGGCGGCGGAAGCCGCCTACTGCGCCATGGAGGACGAGCTGCGGGAATACCTGAACAGCTACGAAAGCACCCACGATTACGACGAGTACCACTTCGACCTGGACGAGATTGAGCACGACCCCTATGTGCTCATTTCCATGATTACCGCCCTCAAGGGCGGAGAATGGACGATTGACGAAATAGGCGGGATTCTGGAGACGCTGTTTGAAAAGCAGTATATCTTAACGGAAACCGTCGCCACGGAAACCAGATACCGCACCGAAACGCATATCGGCTATTACACCGACGAAAACGGCAATCTGCAAAGCTACGAGTACGAGGCGGAGGTTCCCTACACCTGGTATATCTGCCATGTGGAGCTGGAAAACTTCAACCTCTCCCATGTGCCGGTGCATATCATGTCCCACGATCAGCTCTCCATGTACGCCGTGTATATGAGCGTGCTGGGCAACCGCCCCGACCTGTTCCCCGGCTCCCCGTATGTGAACCGGTACTACCACACCCAGTATGAGAAGTACGAGATACCCCCGGAAGCGCTGGCGGATGAGCAGTTCGCCGCTATCATCAAGGAAGCGGAAAAGTATCTGGGCTACCCCTACGTCTGGGGCGGCAGCTCGCCCGCCACCTCCTTCGACTGCTCCGGCTTCGTTTCGTATGTCTACAACAACTGCGGCCTGCATTGGAGCTTCGGCAGGCTGGGCGCGGAGGGGCTGCGGGGCATGTGCGCCTATGTTTCCCCGGAAAGCGCCCGTCCCGGCGACCTGATATTCTTTGAAAAGACCTACGACACCGCAGGCGCGTCCCATGTGGGCATCTATGTAGGCAATAACAGGATGCTCCACTGCGGCGACCCCATTCACTACGCTTCCATCGACACGAGCTACTGGCGAAGCCATTTTCTCCAGTTTGGCAGATTACCTTAACAACAACCATATTAACGCAAAAAGGAGGATGTTATGAACCCGCGACTTGAAAAGCTGCGTCAGGAGCGCGAGAAGCTGGCAGAAAAGCTCACATCGCTGACCGCACGGCTCAAAGCCCTGGACGAGCAGATTCTGAAGCTGGAAAACACGGATATTGTGGGCATCGTCCGCGAGAACGGGCTGACCATCGAGCAGCTCGCGGCGCTGATGGCGATGCTGGAAAAGCGTCCCACGGCGGCGCTGCCCGACGAATACAGAAAAACGGAGGAATTTATGGATGAAGAATAAATGGAGATTTTTTGCCGTGATAATGGCCGTCGTGCTCTGCATGACGGTCTTTTCCGTTACGGCCTATGCAGGCGGCGGCGATATGGTCGATTCGACAATGGGCGACCCGACCATGGAAACCCCAACTGCAACTACACAGCCGGAGAATACGAATACCGGTGAGCAGACCCCAAACGGACAGACCCTGACCGTGCTTGTGACCGAAAATGCGGACGGAAGCCATACCGTGACCATCGGGGATCGGAGCTGGACGCTTCCCGCCAAACGGGAGCAGTCCGGAAAGGTGGTCAACGTCCGCACCTATTTGAACCTGCGCACCGGCCCCGGCACGGACTACACCGTGATCGGGCGTCTGCTCAACGGCGCGGAGGTGAAGGTGCTGGAGGAAAGCAACGGCTGGTACAAGGTGGTCGTGCCGGAGCAGACCGGCTATGTATACGGCAAATACCTTGACGTCATGAACGCGCCGACAGAAACCAGCGGCAACGATACGGATATGGCGGGACTGCCGGAGATACTGCTGCAATATTACGCCGCTGCCGGAGGTTCCGCTCCCCTGACCCCGGACGGCAACCTGACGCTCATGGACGATGTCGGCTCCGCTTTCGGCGCAGGCAAGCAGTTCATCACCGTGACGACCAAGGGCGGCAATACCTTTTATCTCATCATCGACCGGGACGATAAGGGCAATGAGAACGTCCATTTCCTGAATCTTGTGGACGAGGCCGACCTGCTGGCGCTGACCAAGGACGGCGAGAGCATCGTCCCCGCCTGCACCTGCACGGACAAATGCGCCGTGGGTAAAATCAACACGGGCTGCAAGGTGTGCAGAACCAATATGAGTGAGTGCGCAGGCAAGGAGCAAACAGCAGAAAATACGCCCCAGCCCGCCGAGCCTGCGGAGACCGCGTCCGAAAAGAAGACCGGCGGCACGGGTATCATCGCCGTTTTGCTGCTCCTGCTGCTGGGCGGCGGCGGTGCGCTGTACTGGTTCAAGCTCCGCAAGCCCAAGGCCGACACTCGTGGGGCGGACGACCTGGACGATTACGACTACGGCGAGGACGAGGAAGAAGAGGATTACGAGTTTGAAGATGAAAACACTGCTGACAGTGAGGAGGACAAAAACCAATGATGAATACGACCTGTTACCGGCTTGTTGTGTGTGAAAAGCCCTCCGTGGCAAGGAGCATCGCCGCCGTCCTCGGCGCAAGGGAGCGCGGGGACGGCTTTCTTTCGGGCGGCGGCTATCTCGTTTCCTGGTTCTTCGGGCATCTTGCGGAGCTTTCGGATGCGGACGCCTACGACGAAAAGTACGGCAAATGGCGAAGGGAGGACTTGCCCATCCTGCCGGATAGCTGGCAGTACACCGTATCAAGGGACAAACAGAAGCAGATGAACACCCTCCGCGCCCTCATGCACAGAGAGGACGTTTGCGAGGTCATCAACGCCTGCGACGCCGGACGCGAGGGCGAGCTGATCTTCCGCACGGCGTATAATCTCAACAACTGCCGCAAGCGCGTAAAGCGGCTCTGGATTTCCTCCATGGAGGATGCGGCTATTCTTGATGGCTTTGACAATCTCCGCGACGGCGCGGAGTACGACAACCTCTACGCCTCCGCCCTCTGCCGCAGCAAGGCGGACTGGCTGGTGGGCATCAACGCCACCCGCCTGTTTTCCGTGATGTATCATCGCACCCTGAACGTGGGGCGCGTGGTATCGCCTACGCTTGCGCTGCTGGTGCAGCGGGAGGCGGAAATAAGCGCCTTTCAGCCGGAGACTTTTTACACGGTCAATCTTATTTTCGATACCTTTTCCGCCGTGGGCGAAAAATATGAGGTCAGGGCGGAAGCCGAAGCGCAGGCGAAGAAATGCAATAATGACACGGCGACCGTCACAAACGTGGAACGAAAGGAAAAAACTGAAAAGGCCCCGGCGCTCTACGACCTGACTGCGCTCCAGCGTGACGCCAACCGCTTGCTTGGGTACACGGCGCAGCAGACGCTGGATTACCTGCAAAGCCTCTACGAAAAGAAGCTCTGCACCTACCCGCGCACCGACAGCCGCTACCTCACCGACGATATGGAGAGCGGCGTAAACGCGCTGGCACTGTGCTGCGCGGGCGTCTGCGGCACGGAGCCGCCCGCAGCCGTCTATTCGGGGCAGGTGTGCAGCAGCAAAAAGGTCAGCGACCACCACGCCGTCGTTCCCACCATGGCGGCGGGCGAAACGGACTTGGAAAACTTGCCCGCAGGCGAACGGGAAATCCTGCGCCTCGTTTCCCGTCAGGTGCTTATGGCGGTTTCCGAACCCTACCGCTATACCGAGACGGTGATTGTCCTCCGATGCGGCGGCGCTGCGTTCTCAACCAAGGGAAAATGCATCAACGCTCCCGGCTGGAGGGCGTATCTCCCACAGGAAAAGCAGGAAAAAGCGGCTGCACTGCCCGAGGATATTGAAATCGGCAGAGTGCTGATTCCCGGTGAGGAAGTGGTCAAAGAGGGAAAAACAACTCCGCCCAGGCATTTCACCGAGGATACGCTGCTCTCTGCCATGGAGACGGCGGGAAAAGAGGATATGCCCGAAGATGCCGAGAGAAAGGGATTGGGAACTCCCGCGACAAGGGCGGCGGTCATTGAAAAGCTGGTGGCCACGGGCTTTGCGGAGCGCAGAAAGGCGAAAAAATCTGTACGCCTCGTTCCCACCGAAGCGGGCGTTTCCCTCATTACCGTGCTGCCCGAACAGCTCCAGTCCCCGCTGCTCACCGCCGAATGGGAGCACCGCCTCAAGGAGATCGAATGCGGCGAGCTGGGCGCGGACGAGTTCCTTGTCGGCATCTGCGATATGGTCGCAGCGCTGGTTCGGGACGCTGCGCCTGTGGACGGCGCGGAGGTGCTGTTCCCCTCCGGCAGACCCGTTGTGGGCAAATGCCCCCGCTGCGGCGCAGAGGTCACGGAGAGCAAAAACGGCTATTTCTGCGAAAGACGAAACTGCAAGTTCGGGCTGTGGCGGGATAACCGCTTCCTTGCCGCCAAGAAGATCAGCCTGACGAAGAAGATGGCTTCCTCGCTCCTGACGCAGGGACGCGCCTACGCCAGCGGTATCTACTCCGAGAAAACCGGCAAGACCTACGACGCATTCATCGTGCTGGAGGACGACGGCGCGCGTTCCTCCTATAAGCTGGACTTCACCAAATGACCCTCGCAGGCTCCCGCACGGGCGTTTCGTTCGCCTGCGGGAGCCGCTGTTTTTACCATGATTCAAAGGAGGTATGCACGAAATGGCTGAAAAACAGACCAACAAGGAACGGCTCAAGGACATCACCGACAGCATCGAGACGGGCATAAAGGAGCTGTTTGAGAGCGACAAATACAGGCAGTACCTTGCCACCATGAGCCGCTTTCACAAGTACAGCGTCAACAACACCATGCTCATCTATATGCAGCGCCCCGACGCCACCCATGTGGCCGGCTTCAACAAATGGCGCGATCAGTTCGGAAGAAACGTCAAAAAGGGCGAAAAGGGCATTAAGATCATCGCCCCCACGCCCTTCAAGAAGAAAATCGAGCAGCAGAAATTAGACCCCGACACCAAGCTCCCCCTGCGGGACGAGAACGGCGATATTATCACGGAGGAAAAGACGGTGCAGATTCCCATGTACAAGCCCGTGGTGGTATTCGACGTGCAGCAGACCGCAGGCAAGCCCCTGCCGAAGCTGGCGGCGAACCTTGCGGGGGACGTGCAGAATTATGAGGTGTTTATGGAGGCGCTGCGCCGCAGCGCGCCCGTACCCATTACCTTTGAGAAGCTGGCGGAGAATATGGACGGCTACTTCTCCGTGGACAAACAGCTCATCGCTGTCCGCGAAGGCATGAGCGAGGTACAGACGGTCTGCGCCGCCGTCCATGAGATCGCACACTCCAGGCTCCACAATAAGGACGAAATCGGAGAAAAATATCAGGCGGTCGAGCTGTTCGGCAAGCCTGCGCTGTTCTCCAACGGGCGCATCGACAGAGAGAAGCTGCCGGAGGGCTTGTATGCGTATGACCTGCGCGGCTCGGATTACGATCCGGGTATGCCGGTAACGCTTGAAAGCCATGTCACCGTCAATCACGCCGCCTCTGTCATCACAGCAGCGCCCATTGAGCTGCCGGAGCAGGGCTTTTTGTATCTGGGCGAGGACGGGCTGAACTTCACGGGCGGCGAGCAGACCGTGAAGAAATTTTGGCACGCACAGTACCCGGAAAAGGCAAAGCTCTCCCGCGCCGCCGAGGAGATTCAGGCGGAGAGCATTTCCTTCGCCGTCTGCGCCTATTACGGCATTGAGACCGGCGAAAACAGCTTCGGGTATCTGGCGACCTGGGCAAAGGACAGGGAGCTGACCGAGCTTCGCGCATCGCTGGAGACCATCAACCGAACCTCATCCTCCCTGATTACGGATATCGACCGCCATTACGCGGAAATCTGCAAGGAGCGCGGGCTGGATAAGGAGACGGAGAGCCTTGCCGCCCAGCCGGTGCAGGAGATCGCCGTGCAGGAGCCGGAGCGGGTCACAGCGCCGGACAACGGCTGCGTCCCCGATCCTGCGATTTCTGTTGAGAGCATGAACGCCTACGGCTACACCGATTCCAATATGCTGCCGCTGACAAAGGAGCGTGCGCTGGAGCTCATGGAACGGGACGTGAGCGTGTATATGCTTCACACGGACAACACCGAGGCCATGGCCTTCGATGCAGAGGAAGTCCGCAGCTTTGACGGTATCTTCGGCGTGGAAGCCTCCGAATGGGAGACGGTCAAAGACCGCCTTACACCGCCGTACTATGAAAAGGCGTTCCTCGACAACCCCGCCGACAGCTTTGCCATCTATCAGCTTCGGGATAATGATAATACGGCGCAGCTCCGCTTTATGAACGCCGAGTATCTGGAGAAGAATGGGCTTTCCATTGAAAAGGAGAATTACGCCGCCGTCTATGCGGGCAGCCTCGACCGCAGGGGCGATACGCAGGACAGGTTGGACGAGCTGTATGAGACCTTCAACATCCGCCGCCCGGAGGATTTTCGCGGTCACAGCCTGTCCGTCAGCGACATCGTGGCGCTGAAGCAGAACGGCGTGGTATCCTGTCATTACGTTGATTCCCGGGGCTTCAAGGCGCTGCCCGACTTCCTCAAGCCGGAAAACTATCTCAAAAATGCGGAGATGGCCATGGAGGACGACTACGGCATGATCGACGGCGTTATCAACAACGGGCCGAAGCAGACCGTGGCAGAGCTGGAGGAACAGGCAAAGTCCGGCAAGCCCATCTCCCTCATGGAGCTGGCGCAGGCGGCGCGCCGGGAACAGGCGCAAGCGCCCCGGCAGGAGAAGAAGCCCTCCGTGCTGGCAAAGCTCTGTCCTCCCGTCAACGAGCCGAAAAAGACAGCGCGTTCAAAGCGCGCGGAAAGAGAGCTGCTATGATGAATTTTACCAACGATGAAATGAACCTCATGTGCATCTACCAAAGCGACAGCCGCAGCGGGCTGATTGCCGCCCTCACCGAGATGCAGGGATACCTGGATGAGGACGAAGCCGAGCTGCGGGAGCTGACCGACAGCGCCCTGCAAAAGCTGGGCAAAATCACCGACGAGGACTTCGCGGAGCTGGAGCTAATTCCCGACTTCGATACGGACGAATAAGGAGAATTCGCGGGGGCGGCTTTCGGGTTGCTCCCGTTTTGCTTTCACGATTCTATTTCCCAAAATCGAAAAAATATTGATTTTGGGAAATAGATGGTGATGCTTCGCTTGCCTGCACTGCCGCATTGTTGGACAAAATGCGTGTATCCGCAAAAATGTTCAATAGATGCGGTTTGCCCTTCTCTTTACAAAAATGTCCGTTCGAGTGCGTAACATCCACGGAAAACGCACAGAATGAGCAGGGAGTTTTCGCACTATTTTTCTGAAAACGCTTGATTTTCACCGGATAGTTGCGTATAATAAGACTGCGAGGTGAAAATATGATAAAGACAACAGCAATGCTACTGGAAGAATTGAAGGGATACGGTTCTCCGAAGTCAAAGTTGGCGCGTATGGCGGAGCGGGGCGAATGCTTTCCCATTACAAGGGGACTATATGAAACTGACCGGAACGCTCCTGCGTACCTGCTTGCGGGCAGTATTTACGGGCCTTCATACATTTCCTTTGAATATGCCCTCAGCCGCTACGGGCTGATTCCCGAAGCGGTATATGCCGTTACCTGCGCCACCTTTGAAAAGAAAAAGAAAAAGAAGTACGAAACGCCCTTCGGAACCTTCACCTATCGGGATGTGCCGTCCGAGGCGTTCCCGCTGGGGCTTCGGCTCGTGCAGGAGGGCGAATATTTCTACCGGATCGCAGAACCGGAAAAGGCTCTGTGCGACCAGCTCTATACTATGCCGCCCGTGCCGAACACACAGGAGCTTTTCCGGCTGCTGACGGAGGACTTGCGGATTGAGGAAGCGGAGATTGGGAAGCTGGACGGAAATAAGGTTTGCGAATACAGCGGAGCGTATCACTCCACGAATGTAAAAAAGCTCTGCTCGCTTTTAAGGAGGCTTTGATATGAACAGTGCCATTGAACAGATGCTGAAAAGCTACCATGTAGAGAATATCTACGACAGAAAGAACGCTATGAAGGAGATCATGCAGGAAATTGTGCTCTGCGGCTTGTCCCGTGCGGGCTTCTTCAAAAAAGCGGCGTTCTACGGCGGAACCGCCCTGCGAATCTTCTACGGTCTCGACCGCTTTTCCGAGGATCTGGATTTTTCGCTGGAAGCGGAGGATTTGGACTTTGACCTGACGGCCTACTTTCCCGTGCTGGAGAAGGAAGTGAAAGCCTTTGGGCTGAACGTGGAGATTCAGGAAAAGGAAAAGACAAAAGAAAGCACCATCCGCTCCGCCTTTCTGAAGGGGAACACGAAGGAACATCTCCTGCTGTTCTACGCGGATGAAAAGGTGGCGGGAAGCGTGGCGAAGAATGAAGCGGTCAAGATTAAGTTCGAGGTGGACGTTAACCCGCCCGCCTTCGCCTCATTCGAGCACAAATACCGGCTGCTGCCCGTTCCGTATGAGGTGAAAATGTATGATATACCCTCCCTGTTCGCAGGAAAAATCCATGCGGTCATCTGCCGTGCGTGGCAAAGCCGCATCAAGGGCAGGGATCTTTACGACTATGTATTCTATCTTTCAAGGGGTGCGGCCGTCAATCAAAAACACCTTCGGGCACGATTGATTGATTCCGGATATATTTCTGCCGATGCGGACTGTTCCTTGCCGGAAATCAAAGCGATGCTGGCGGAACGCTTCGACAGTATCGATTACGCACAGGCAAGGCAGGATGTGGAGCCGTTCATTCACGATTCCTCCGTGCTGAATATCTGGAGCGCAGACTTTTTCAAACAAATCACGGAGGGACTGACTGCGGTATAGTCCCCGACTGAAAACCGAATACCGCCCCCTACATAGAGCGTCCGTTCCGGGCGCTCTAAATTTATGCCATGAAGGAGGAGCAATATGCCGAGCAAGCTACAAACGTATATGCAGATGGCGGACGAGGCGCAGCGGCAAATCACCGGCAGCTACCGGGGCTGGACGGGCTTTCTCACCACCGCCGCAAGGCTGTACAAATACCCCTACGCCGAGCAGGTCATGATCCACGCCCAGCGTCCGGACGCCACCGCCTGCGCGGAGTACGACTTCTGGAACGAAAAGATGGGCCGGTATGTCCGCAGGGGCTCCAAGGGCATCGCCCTCATCGACAGCAGCGGCGAAAGACCGAGGCTTCGGTATGTGTTCGACGTGTCGGACACGGGCGGCAGGGAGTTTCCAAAGAGCCGCTATCTGTGGGAATACCGGGAGGAACACGCGGATGCGGTAAGCGCCATGCTGGAAAGCCGCTACGGTGTGGACGGAAAAGGAGGGCTTCCTGACCAGCTTGAGCGCATCGCGTCTCAGCTTGCGGAGGAATACTGGCGGGACTATAAGCGGGATATCCTCGCCATCGTTGACGATTCCTTTCTTTACGGGTATGATGAATTTAACGTAGGAGCGGCCTTCCAAAGCGCCGCCGCCGTCAGCATCGCCTACTCGCTCATGTCCCGCTGCGGGCTTGAAGCGGACGACCGCTTCGAGCATGAGGACTTCCTGAGCATCTTCGATTTCAACACCCCGGAAGCCGCCGCCGAGCTGGGTACGGCGGTGAGCAGGATCAACGGAGAGGTGCTGCGGCAGATCGAAGTCACCATCAAGAATTACGAGCGCGAGAAACTCGCGGAAAGGAGCCATAGCCATGACAGAACTGACCTACACCAAGAACGGGGACTACCTGATTCCCGACCTGACGCTGAGCGAAACGCCGGAGGACGCGAGACCCCTGGGCAAGTACGGGAGACTGCGCAGGAGCTACCTTCAGGAGCACAGACCGGGGCTGTACAGCCGTCTGGTGCTGTCGGAGAAGCTGTTCCCGCACCTGCGGGAGATCGACGAGACGGCGAACCGGAGGCTGGAGCAGATGATGCCGGAGCTGATGAAGTCGGCGGGCGTGACGGAGGAGCTGAAAGCCCGCGACCAGATGAAATGGGTGGGGCTGATGAACAGCCTGAAAGCGCAGGCCGAGGAGATCATCCTCAGCGAGCTGGTATACAACTGACCAACGACGCGCCGGAAGCGGAACCGGCGCAGCCTCCGATACCGCAGGCATACCAACTGAGCCTGTTCCCTACGGAGGAAGAGCAAATCGCATATATCGCAGAAGCGGAGAGCTACACGCCCTCCGCTTTTTCCATGTCCATCCCGCAGTCGGATATCGACCATATTCTGCGCATGGAGGGTAACGCCGACTATGCCCGCATGAAGATCGCCACGGAGTTCTCCAAGGGCAGGAGCGTGGAAGAAATCGCGGCGTTTCTTCAAAGCAGCTTCCACGGCGGCAACGGCGTCGTCACCGAAAACGGCAGATATTCCGCGTGGTACGCCGACGACGGCATTCATATCGCCAATGGGGACGCGGCAAGACACCTGACCTCTGCAAAGGTCGTAAGCTGGCAGGAGGCGGCGGAGCGCATCGGGCAGCTTTTGGAGCAGGGCGAATACGCCGCCAACGTGGAGCTTGCGGAAGCACCGGGGCATGAGCGGGCGGAGCTGGCGCAGTCCCTCTGGTATCTGCGGCACGACCTCAGCGAGGAAGCGCAGGAGCAGGGCTACCTCTCCTGCATGGATGCGCTGCGGGGCAGGGGCTTCCCCGACGAAACGGAACGACTTGCCGAAAGCCTGACCAATCCTGCTTTTCGTGAAACGCTCTCCGGCGAGCTTGCGCAGTTTTCCGCCGCATATGAGCAGGACAGAAGCCTCATGCGCTTCAACTTCCACAAGCCCTATCAAATCTGGCAGGGCTTGCAGGAGCTGAATCTGCCCCGTAGAGAGTATAGTACGGAAATGGCGGAGATTCCCGCCGTGCAGCGGTTCATTACCGAGGACGAGATCGCCGCGACCCTGACCCGCGGCAGCAATATTGAAGGGAGCAAGGGGCGCATCTACGCCTATTTCAAAGAGAAACACAGCCCCAAAGAGCAGGCGGACTTCCTGAAAGACGAATACGGCATTGGGGGAAGCTCCCATGCGGTATCCGGCGCATCCCACAGCGGTGAGGATCACAGCGGCAAGGGCGTCAGCTTGAAAAAGCAGGACTGCCCGGAAATTCAACTGAACTGGGCGAACGTCGCCAAGCGTATCTCCGAGCTGATCCGCAAAGACCGTTTCCTGACCCCGGAGGAAAAGACACAGTACGAGCAGCTTCAGCGGCAGACCGCAGCGCGAAGCGCAGCATGGAATGACTACAATGCCGTAAAGGAAGCCCACCCGGACGACCTCGTGCTGTTTCAGGTGGGCGATTTCTTTGAGATGTACGGCGAGGACGCGAAACAGGCGGCGGAGCTGCTGAATATGAATCTGACCACCCGCAGTATCCCCGGCGCCGGGCGTGTGGAGATGTGCGGTGTACCGTCGCACAATTTAGAGCTGTATGTAGAGAAATTGCGCGATAAGTATGATGTGACGATTGCCGAAGCGCCGGACTTTAGAGGTGAACGCCACATTTACACGCTGCGTTCCGTTGACCATGAGGCCGAAGCCGCCATCGACGCGCAGGAAGCGGAGTTCGGTGCAGATGGCACAAGGGTGTTCCGCGACCCCGCCGCAGAGCAAGTTCAGCCCACGGTGCAGGAACGTTTGGAGCATTATAGGCCGGTGGTGATGGCAGCGGTTTCGGAGGATACGGCCTATCGCAACGCCTGCGGTCACTCTGACCGGGAAAATGCGGAGATTGAGTGCAACGCCGCTGTGCGCCGTGCCATCCTCGGTTCAAAAGATATGGAGCTGATCCGGCTGTTTTCGGATGTACCGGAATTCCGCAGTCGTTTGCATCAGGAGGCTTTTGAGGGAACCTATGAGCGGCTTCACGACCTGCTGCGTCCGCTCTCGCAGGACGATATAGACGATGCGCTCCGGGCATGGAACGGAAATATCGGAAGCAAACACGCTGTAGTGCGGTATATGGAGCAGCACGGACGTGAAAAAGAAACTGCTGCATGGCTTGCTCATGAGTACGGCGGCAAGGAAGGCAACAATCTCTTTATCGTCCGCGCCGGAAGTCCGGAAACTGTTGAGCTGACATGGCCGAAAGTGCAGCGGCGACTGGCACAGCTCATCCGCGAGGATAAATTCTTCACAGAGCAAGAAAAGTCTGTGTTGGAGCAGAACCGGAATTACCTGATTTTAGACCGGCTTCGGGCAGACTGCGAATACTTTCTTGGCGCAGGCAACCGCGCAGAAAAGCATCTGTGGGCGGGCAGCGTCTATGCACAGATCGTCAAAATGCGGGAGCTTTATGACGCGCTTCCTCAAAAACCGGAATGGCTGACCAAAGAAATGATTGATGATTATGCCGACCGAATGGCACCACAGTATCAGGTCGTAGTGTATCATCACTTTGAAAACGGCTTTGATGAGAAACGGGACTATCAAACGCTGGAAGAAGCAGAAAAAGCCGCACAGGGTTATGTGGACGGCACGATGGAAAGCGACGGCTTTGCGTATGACGGCGCAGCCATCTACGACCAGCAGGCACGGAAGTATCTGCGTATCTACGGCGATTACCCGGATGAACGGGCGCACGCAGAGGTAGCGGGACGTGAGCCGACCGCAGAAAGCATTATCCCCGCAGACCGTTTCCATGTGGTGAGCCTTGACCGGGGCTTCCGTACCCTGTACGCCGTGTGGGACGACGAGACCCACGGCTATTATGTGGATGCAGACGGCGTGACCGAGGAATTTACAAGCGAATGGCAGGCGGAGGCGTACCGGCTGGAGCTGCAAGGGCAGGCGGAACAGGCGCTTATGGAACGGGCAAAGGGACTGATCTCCGACTTCTGCCGGAGCGAATACGGCTCAGAGGCGGATTTCAGCGACATTGCCAAAATTGGAGTCGCCTATACCACCATCACCGACGATGAGATTCCCGTTCAGGTGAATATCGACCTTGTGAATTACCGGCTGGAACGCTATCTGGACGATGAGCATCTGGAAACCCGCCAGTACGGCTCTTTGCAGGAGCTTATTACCAATGAGCTGGAAAACCTCGATTTCAGCGACCTCATTCATGTTTCGGATGAGGACGTGGAGCAATACCGCTGGCATGAGCCAGAGGAAGCAGTTACAGACGTTCCCGAAACAGCTCCTGTCCCGCAGCGAGAACAGTTCCCGTATTCCGTAGGCGATACGGTATATTTGGAGGACGGCAAGCCGTTCATTATTGAGCGCATCGGGCTTTTTGATATTTCTCTCCGCGACCCATCGCTTCTCTACCCTATCTCTCGTGCGGAGAGCAGGGAGAGCTTCGCGCGGCTCATGGAGCGGTATCCGCAGCCGGAAAAGACCGCCGCAGAGAATACGGCTATCCCTGAAAAAGAACCAAACCACACCTACACCGAGGAAACCGTGGCGGTGTATCCAGCCGACAAAAACAACCTCCCCTATGATGTGGAGATTCGCACTCTGCGTTTTGATGAGCCGGAGCCTCCTTCTTTTGATAATGTCATGGACGTCAATCCCATTTCCGTGCAGGTAGGCGGCGAGTGGCAGACCTTCCCCAACCGTGAAGCCGCCGAAAAAGCCATGTACGAGGAGTATAAGGACAATCTTCGCCGGAACGCAGAAAACTTCCGCATCACCGATGATGCCCTCGGCGTCGGCGGCGCAAAAGCAAAGTTTCGGGCAAATATGGCGGCTATCCATCTCCTGCAAGAGCTGGAGTTTGAGGGCTTGCAGGCCAGCCCGGAGCAGCAGGAAATTCTCTCCCGCTATGTGGGCTGGGGCGGGCTTGCGGACGCTTTTGATGAAAGCAAGGATAACTGGAAAGCCGAGTTTGCCGAGCTGTACGCCGCGCTATCCCCGGAGGAATACGCCGCCGCCAGAGCGTCCACGCTGAACGCCCACTACACCAGTCCCACCGTTATCCGCGCCATTTACGACGCGGTGGAGAGCATGGGCTTCCAGACAGGCAACATTCTGGAGCCCAGCATGGGCGTGGGCAATTTCTTCGGTATGCTGCCGGAGAGCATGAAAAGCAGCAGGCTCTACGGCGTGGAGCTGGACAGTATTACCGGTAGAATCGCAAAGCAGCTCTACCCCAAGGCGGATATTACCGTGGCCGGCTTTGAAACCACCGACCGGAAGGACTTCTTTGACCTCGCCGTGGGCAACGTACCCTTTGGCCAGTATCAGGTCAGCGACCGGGCTTTTGACAAGCTCGGTTTTTCCATTCACAACTATTTTTTTGCAAAAGCGCTGGATCAGGTGCGTCCGGGCGGCGTGGTGGCCTTCGTCACCTCCCGCTACACCATGGACGCCAAGGACAGCGCCGCAAGGAAGTATATCGCCCAGCGCGCGGACTTCCTCGGCGCGATCCGCCTGCCCAACAATGCGTTCCGCGCCAACGCCGGTACGGATGTCGTTTCGGATATTATCTTTCTTCAAAAGCGGGACAGACCCATTGAGATCGAACCCGATTGGGTACACACGGGTATCTGGCGAAACCTTGGAGCGAACGCGGACGGCTTTGCCATCAATCAGTATTTCATCGACCACCCGGAGATGGTGCTGGGACGGCAGACCTCGGAAAGCACGCAGTACGGCAGGCAGGACTTTACCGTTGCGCCCATCGAGGGCGCAGACCTTGCGGAGCAGCTCAGCGGCGCAATTCGGAATATCCGTGGAACCTATGCGGAAGCGGAGCTGCCCGATCTGGGCGAGGATGAGACCATCGTGGAGACCGTCCCGGCAGACCCGAATGTGCGGAACTTCTCCTACACCGTGGTGGACGGGGAGCTGTACTACCGACAGAACAGCATCATGACCAAGCCCGACTTCAACGCCACCGCAAAGGAGCGTGCCAAGGGCATGGTGGAGCTGCGGGACTGCGTACAGAAGCTCATCTCTCAGCAGATGGACGGCTTTATTTCGGATGAAACCATCCGGCAGACGCAGGCGGAGCTGAACACCCTCTACGACGGCTTCACCGCAAAGTATGGGCTTATTAACTCCCGCGCCAACGCCCTGGCCTTTGCCGAGGACAGCTCCTACTATCTGCTCTGCTCTCTGGAGGAGCTGGACGAGGACAAAAACCTCAAGCGCAAGGCGGATATGTTTACCAGGCGTACCATACGGGCGCACGAGGCCGTGACCAGCGTGGACACCGCTTCGGAGGCGCTGGCGCTGTCCATCTCCGAAAAAGCCTGCGTGGATATGGAGTATATGGCGCAGCTCACCGGCAAGGACGAGGACGCTCTCGCCTCCGATCTTCGTGGTGTTATCTTCCGCAATCCCGAAAATAAGCGCTGGGAGACCGCCGACGAGTACCTCTCCGGCAATGTAAGGGAAAAGCTGCGTATCGCACAGTCTGCTCAGAATTTGTTTGAGGGCGATTACGCCGGAAACGTGGAAGCGCTGAAAGCCGCGCAGCCCAAAGACCTTGATGCTTCGGAAATCGAGGTACGGCTGGGCGCAACGTGGATCGACCCCTCGTATATCCGGGAGTTCATGTGGGAGACCTTCGAGACGCCCTTCTACCAGCAGCGCATGATCGACGTGACCTATTCCGCCTTCACCGCCGAGTGGAACATCAGGAACAAGAACGCGGTCAGTTACAGCAATATTGCCGCATATATGACCTACGGCACGGAGCGTGCAAACGCCTATAAGATTCTTGAAGATACCCTGAACCTGCGCGACGTGCGCATCTACGATACCAAGCACGATGCGGACGGCAGGGAGCGGCGCGTGCTCAATTCCAAGGAAACCACCCTCGCCCAGCAGAAGCAGCAGGCCATCCGGGACGCTTTCCGGGACTGGATATGGCGCGACCCCGACAGGCGGCACACTCTGGTCGCAAGGTACAACGAGCTGTTCAATTCCACCAGACCCCGCGAATACGACGGCAGCCACATCACCTTTGCGGGCATGAACCCGGAGATCCGGCTGCGGGAGCACCAGCTCAACGCGGTTGCCCATGTGCTCTACGGCGGCAACACTCTCCTTGCCCACGAGGTGGGCGCGGGCAAGACCTTTGAGATGGTAGCCGCTGCCATGGAATCCAAACGGCTGGGGCTGTGCCACAAATCCCTGTTTGTCGTTCCCAACCACCTGACGGAGCAGTGGTCGGGCGAGTTCCTGCGGCTGTACCCCTCCGCCAACATCCTCGTGGCTACGAAAAAGGACTTCGAGCCGAAGAACCGCAAGAAGTTCTGCGCCCGTATCGCCACCGGCGAATACGACGCCGTTATCATCGGCCACTCGCAGTTTGAGAAGATACCCGTATCCATGGAGCGGCAGCAGCGGCTTTTGGCGGAGCAGATCTTTGAGGTGGAGGAAGGACTGCGGGAGCTGAAAAGCCAGCGGGCGGAGCGGTTCACCATTAAATCTCTGGAGCGCACCAAGCGCGGGCTTGAAGCCAAGCTCAAAAAGCTCCAGGACAGCTCCCGAAAGGACGACGTTGTGACCTTTGAGCAGCTGGGCGTAGACCGGCTGTATGTGGACGAGGCGCACAACTATAAAAATCTGTTTCTTTACACCAAGATGCGCAACGTGGCGGGGCTTTCCGCCACCGACGCCCAGAAGTCCTCGGATATGCTGCTCAAGTGCCGGTATATCGACGAGATCACCGACAGCCGTGGCGTGGTATTCGCAACGGGCACGCCCGTCTCAAATTCCATGACCGAATTGTATACCATGATGCGCTATCTCCAGCACGACGCCATTCGCGGCAAGGGGCTTGCCCACTTCGACTGCTGGGCTTCCACCTTCGGGGAGACGCAGACCGCCATTGAGCTGGCTCCCGAGGGTACGGGGTACCGGGCGAGGACGCGCTTTGCCAAGTTCTTTAATCTGCCTGAGCTCATGACCCTGTTCAAGGAGGCGGCGGATATCAAGACCTCCGACCAGCTCAACCTGCCTACGCCCACGCCCATCTATCACAACGAGGTGGCGCAGCCCACGGAGATACAGAAGCAGATGGTGCAGGAGCTGTCCGAGCGCGCCGCAAGGGTACACGCCCAGCTTGTTGATCCCGGCACGGACAATATGCTCAAGATCACCTCGGACGGGCGCAAGCTGGGACTTGACCAGCGCATCATCAACCCCGACCTGCCGGACGACCCGAACAGCAAGGTCAATCGCTGTGTGGACAACATCCACCGCATCTGGCAGGACGGGCAGGCGGACAGGCTGACCCAGCTCGTGTTCTGCGATTTGTCCACCCCGAAAACCGGCGCGACCGGAGCGAAGGCGGCAAAGACGGCGGGCGGGATTCTGGACAGCCCGGAGCTCAGCGCCGTCCAGCGGCTGATCGACAAGGAAAATCCCGACGAACCCGGCTTCACGGTATATGACGACATCCGGGAAAAGCTCGTCGCCAGAGGAATCCCCCGCGAGGAGATCGCCTTCATCCACGAGGCGAATACCGAGACGCGGAAGAAGGAGCTGTTTGCAAAAGTCCGCTCCGGTCAGGTGCGTGTGCTCATGGGCAGCACCTTCAAAATGGGAGCCGGCATGAACGTGCAGGACAGGCTCGTGGCGCTCCACGACCTGGACTGTCCGTGGCGGCCGGGTGATCTGGAGCAGCGCAGCGGGCGCATCATCCGGCAGGGCAACCGCAACAAGGAGGTACACATCTACCGCTACGTCACGGAATCCACCTTCGACGCTTACCTCTGGCAGACGGTGGAGAACAAGCAGAAATTCATCTCCCAGATCATGACCTCAAAATCCCCTGTTCGCTCCTGCGAGGACGTGGACGAGACCGCTCTTTCCTACGCAGAGATCAAGGCGCTGTGCGCCGGAGACAAGAGAATTAAAGAGAAGATGGACTTGGATGTGGACGTTGCCCGCCTGAAGCTCATGAAGGCCAGCCATCAGAGCCAGCAGTTCCGTCTGGAGGACAATCTGCTCAGGCATTTCCCCGAACAGATCCGTCAGAACGAGTGCTTCGTGGAGGGCTTCACCGCCGATATGCAGACGCTCGCCGGGCATCCGCACCCTGTGGACGGCTTTGCGGGCATGGAGGTCAAGGGCGACCTTCTCACCGACAAGGACAACGCAGGCGCTGCCATTCTGGAAGCCTTCAAGGACGCAAAGGGCATGGAGCCCGTGCCCATCGGGAGCTACCGGGGCTTTGCCATGTCCCTGACCGTGGAGGACTTTGGGCGGGACTTTATTCTCACCCTCAAGGGCAAAATGAACCACCGCGTGACGCTGGGCAAGGACGCGCGGGGCAACCTCACCCGCATTGACAACGCCCTGAACGCCATGCCGGACAGATTGCAGAATGTCAGAAACACGCTGGACGCGCTCACCGCGCAGATGGAGACGGCAAAGGCAGAGCTGGGCAAGGCATTCCCGCAGGAGGATGAGCTGCGGACAAAATCCGCACGGCTTGCGGAGCTGAACGCCGAGCTGAACATCGACGACCGCACGCCCATGGAGCAGATGGCGGAGGACGCGCCCGCCGTGCAGAGCGCAAAGGCGGAGCGTCCCTCCGTGCTGGCAAAGCTGAAAGCGCCGCTGTCCCAGCCCTGCGCCGAGGACAAAATCAGGCACAGGGGCAAGGAGGAACGCTAAAAAAACGGCGGCTCCGGCGAAAAGCGGATTTTGTCGGAGCCGCTTCACTACAGCTTAATGAAAGGAAGGATGCACCAATATGAAGGATATTCCCGTTTACAGATTTCCCGCCGAGCACGCCCGTGAAAACGGCGAGCTGGAGCTTTACCGCGCCTCCAACAAGGCCAGCGCCGCCTGCAAGGAGGCCATCGAGAAGGCGATCTCCGAGCATTATTGCGATAACGTCCTACACAGGGAAGCCGTCGCGCAGGTGGCGGAGCAGTTCGGGCATGAGCGCATTTTATATGTGCTGGCGATTACCATCCGGCAGAAGGATTGGGACGGGCGTTTCTCTGCGGACAACAAACAATGGGCAAAGACCGTTCCCGTTTCGGAGAACCCCGACGCATGGGGGACGGATCGGAACTGCTATCTGGCGGTGAACAGCCACAGCGGGCTGGTTGACCTGTTTACCAAGCTGGCGCGGGAGGCCGCAAGGGCGCATGAGCGCAAGCCCTCGGTGCTCGGCAGACTGAAAAGCAGACCGCCCGAAGCGGCAGCGGAGGCAGTCAAAAAGGCAAAGGAGCCGTCCCTGTGAGCGCGCAGTTCATGCGCCGGAACATCCGCATCTCCGTTCGCCTGACGGAGGAAGAGCACCGGCTGCTGAAGGAAAAGATGGCGCGGATCGGCGTTACCAATCAGGAGGCGTTCCTGCGGAAGATGGCGCTGGACGGGCTGGTGATCAGGCTGGATTTGCCGGAGCTGAAGCAGATGATCTCGCTCCTGCGCTACACGAGCAACAACATCAACCAGATCGCCAAACGGCTCAACGAGAGCGGCAGAGCCTACGACACCGACCTTGCGGAGATTCTGGAAAAGCAGAAGCAGCTATGGGGACTTGCCAACAAAATTCTTATGAAGCTGTCCACCATTCAGTGAGCAGGCAGAAATATACGATAAGCCCATGCTGCCGGCATCCTTGTTTTAGGGCAGCTCTTTCTGTATAATGAAATCAAAAAGGACGGAAAACGACTATGAAATTCATTTTGAAACTGCTGCTTGCGCCCCTTATGCTGGTTTTGTGGATCGTGGAATGGGCGCTCACGCTGGCGCTCAAGGCTTCCGCCGTGGTCTGTGTCATCGCCTCCGCCCTGTTTCTGCTTTCAGGTGTTTTTTACTTTGTGGACGGCAACGTGCAGAACGGCTGCATCTGTCTGGGCATTGCGTTTCTGCTGTCCCCCTACGGACTGCACTATTTGGCGGTGAAGCTAACAGCGCGGTTTATCGGTATGAGAATGCTGCTCAAGGAGCGAATCTACGGATAAACGGAATATGCGGAATGTGAAAAGGCGCAGGCTCCCTCCTGCGTCTTTTTCCATGGAGGGAATATGGCGACCACACGAATCATACCCATGCACTTAAACAAGGGCAAGACGCTGGCGCAGTGCCTTGCCGACCGGACGGAGTACGGCATGAACCCGGACAAAACCGAGGGAGGCACGCTGATCTCCACGTTCGCCTGCGAGCCGGAGACCGCCGTTTCCGAATTTGCCCTGTCCAAGCGGGAGTACCGGGAGCTGACCGGGCGGGTGCAGGAAAGCGACGTCATCGCCTATCAGGTACGGCAGTCCTTTAAGCCGGGAGAGGTTACGCCGGAGGAGGCCAACCGCATCGGCTACGAATTTGCCAAACGCTTCCTAAAGGGCCGGCACGCTTTCCTCGTCTGTACCCACACCGACAAAAAGCACATTCACAACCACATCTACTGGAACTCCACGGCGCTGGACTGTACGCGGAAGTTCAAGAACTTCATCGGCAGCTACCGCGCCGTCCGCAGGCTGTCCGACCTGATCTGCGCCGAGCACCGGCTGTCCGTGGTGGAGAATCCGCAGAAACACGGGCTGAGCTACAACAAATGGCGCGGCGGTCACGACAAGCTCTCCAACCGGGATCTTCTGCGCATGGCGATAGACGCGGCGCTTGAAAAGCAGCCCCAGGATTTCGACGCGCTGCTGGCGCTTTTGAAGGATTCCGGCTATTCCGTCGCCCGAAAGGGCAGGCTGTCGCTGCGGCACGAAAACCAGAAACAGAGCATCCGTCTGGATTCCCTGGGCGAGGGATATTCCGAGCAGGAGCTGCGCGCGGTTATCGCCGGAAGCAAAACGCACAAGCCCTTCGTCAGGAAAAAATATCCGAAGCGCAGGGAGCGCGCCACGCTGATTTCCGACATTGAGGCGAAGCTCAACGCAGGAAAAGGCTACCGCTACGATCAGGCGATGAAGGTGGTAAAGCTCAAGCAGATGGCAAAGACGCTGATATATCTGGAGGAAAAGGGCTTTGCCGATTTCGACGCACTTGTCAATGCAGCCGCCGATGCGGAGAAGCGGTTCTATGCTTTGAAGGCGACCATAAAGGCGGCGGAAGCGCGTATGAGCAAGATACAGACTTTGCGGACGCACATCATGAACTATTCCAGAACCCGCAGCGTTTACACCGGCTACCGCAAGGCGGGGTACTCGAAAAAATACCTTGCGGAGCATGAGGGGGATATCCTCATCCACAAGGCGGCGAAGAAAGCCTTTGATGCGTTCGGCCTGAAAAGGCTGCCCACGGTCAGGAGCCTGAACGAGGAATTTGCAAGGCTGCTGGCAGAGAAAAAGGCGGCCTACGCCGAGTACCACCGGGCGCAGGAGCAGATGCGGGAGCTGCTGATCCACAAGGCGAACGCCGCCTATCTGCTGGGGCTGAACGAACAGACCCGGCAGACCACCGAGCGGCAGCGCGAGGAAAAATAGCGATGGCACATCGCGCAGCCACAGATGAAATCTGTGTTACAGGGGGGTATGGGGAACGCCCCATCAAGCAAAAGGCGGGGACTCGTCAGAGTCTCCGCCTGGTGTCTTTTGGCTCCAAAAGACCTTGCTTGCCAGCTACGCTACGACTACTACGATAAAAACCCTCCATTTTTCCAAACGAAAAGGCTCCTTAAAAATTTTTTCTAAAAACTTGTAACCTGTTTGTACCGATGGATCGTTGAATAAGTAAAAGGGGGGCTTTCAAAGAAAATCGCTCTTTTTAGTAGCAGTACAAAGCAGAAGATTACAAGGAGGAGAAATAAATGATCAAAACCAAAAAAACGACGCTCTGCGTGCTTCTCGTTGCTGTTTTGATGTTCAGCACATCCATGGCAGTGTTTGCTGCGTCACCTTATGAAACGCGCTACAACAACACCGTGACAGCAAGCAGCTCTGTATCAATTTCCGACAGTGGTTTGCTTACAATAGCTAACCAATTTCAAGGAATTAGAGAAAAAACAACCAAAGGCGAAATAACTACTTATGTTGAGAAGAGAACACTTGGCTTTTTTTGGACGCGAGTTGATATTGGGCAGCCCAATAATCAATGGTATGATGTCGTTTATGATTACATGTATATCGGCAGTCATAGTTTTCAATTAAACTCTCATGGAACATATCGGATCACGGTTACCTATGTAATATCTGGCACAGGCGGAGAGCCCGACATAATTACCAGAACAATTACAAAAACATATTAGTGATAAAAAATCTCTTGCTTGCCCAGTTAGGCAAAATCGGAGGATGCTATGAAGTTAGAGAAATCATACAACACGAAACAATACTTCCACTCTTTTTACAGGCAGAATCATGCGCTGTTAGTTCTTTCATTCTTGTTTACGGTAATATGCTTCCCCGCGAATTTGATAGGGTCCTGGCTGTTAGGACAGGTAATTGACGCCATTACCGAGGTATCAATGAACCGACTACGTACAATCATACTTGTTAGTATCATATTTATTGTGACTATGTTCTTCTTTACAATTCTTTTGTATTGGGTCAAAAGTAATTTCATTCGCAAGGCCTTGATTCAATACAAGAATTTAGCTTTTGAGAAAATATCTGAAAAAAATATAGCTGCATTCTCGCGTGAGAACACCGGAAGTTATATTTCGATGCTTACAAATGATGCAGCATCAATAGAAGAAAACTATTTGAGAAAGTCATTCTTGATCCTGCACTATGTCTTACTCTTCTTTGGGACATTAATCATGATGCTTAGATATAGCATAGTTCTCACATTTGCAACGATTGTTCTTGGTTTCCTTCCAGCGATTGCGTCCATACTCATGGGAAAGGAACTTTCTTCCAGAGAAAAAATAGTAAGCGATAAAAATGAAACGTTTGTAACTCAGTTGAAAAATCTGCTTGCGGGTTTTTCTGTGATTAAAAGTTTTCAAGCAGAAAAAGAAACTCAGGAATTATTCAATACAACTAACGCAAAAATAGAGGAGAGCAAATGTAAGCGTTATTGGTGGGAATGCCTGTTGTCAGCAGTAAGTCAGAATTTGTGCGGCAATTTGATGCAATTCGGCATCTTCCTTTTTGGAGCATCTCTCGCAATACATGGTGATATTACTGCCGGTACAGTTCTAATATTCTTTAACCTATGTAATTTTATTATCATGCCTGTTAATATTGTTCCACAATACCTTGCAAGTAGACGTGCTGCAAGGGGCCTAATTGAAAAGCTATCACAGATGACCGTGGACAACGCAGAACATGATGGTAAGGATATAGACATCGTTTTGCCCAATCATATTGTATTCGATGATGTGACGTTCGGCTATGAATTGAATTGTCCTATACTAAAAAAACTCAATTTCTCTCTTGACGGAGGGAAAAAATACGCATTAGTTGGTGTCTCCGGTAGCGGAAAAAGCACGATACTCAATTTATTGATGGGGGCCAGCAAAGAATATCATGGCAGCATTACAATTGACGGGAGGCAATTGAGAGATATTAATACGTTTAGTTTATACCGACTTGTTAGCCTTGTTGATCAGAATGTTTTTATTTTTAATGACACAATACTGCGAAACATTACAATGTACCGAGATTTTTCAATGGATGCAATAGAACAGGCTGTCCTACGAGCAGGGTTAACGCCCCTAATTGAGCAACGCGGATATGATTATGTCTGCGGAGAAAATGGCATTAACTTGTCTGGTGGCGAAAAGCAACGAATATCAATTGCGAGATGCTTAATTAGAGGGACTCCTGTTATTCTCTTTGACGAGGCAACAGCGTCTTTAGATAAAGTAAGTTCTTACGCTATAACACAAGAGATTCTGCGATTGGAAGGGGTCACAAGAATAGTTGTATCACATCAACTAGATGAAGCATTGTTAAGGCAATATGACGAAGTAATTGTCATTCGGGACGGAACAATCTACGAGCATGGAAAGTTTGATGAATTGATAGCAAGAAGATCATATTTTTATTCACTTTACCATGTTTCAAACGGATAATTCGACATGAGTGTGTGCTTAGTTAATAACTCAATTATAAGGAGGCAGAAATGAAGCTATCAAAGTATTACCGAAAAGAACACGTCGGAGAGGATTGTTATGTTCTTTATAACACATTACATATGAAACCAATCATTGCTAAACAAGATGAAGTTTCAAAAGTTGAGAATATGGGAATTCATGATCCCGCCGTCGTTGAAGAGTTGTTACACTCGGGGATATACGTTTTAGATGATTCTATCGATTCGAATGCGCTCATTGAATTGCAAAGCAATGTGGAATCACGCTTTGGCGAAATAAAGATTGTATACATTATTCTTACGGATGTATGTAATCTAAGATGTTCATATTGTGCGGTCAAGAATATTGCCGATAAGAACCATGTAATAGACACGTATAGTTTAAGCAAAGAAAAATATACGAAATTTGTTAAAGAATACGTTTCTTACGCCATATCGCATAATATTTCTGATCCCGAATTCATCTTTTACGGCGGCGAACCGCTCTTGAACTGGAGCGCTTTGATCGAAATTGTAGAGCTGATTAATACTACTGCCAATAGTACAATTACACCTAAGTACACAGTCGTTACAAATGGCACTCTATTGACAGAAGATAAAATCATCTTCTGTAAAGAACATAAAATTAATATAGGATTATCCGTGGACGGACCTCGCTCAATCACTGATATGACAAGAAAAGCTGAAAACGGAATGGGCGCATATCCCATGATTATTCACGCGATGGAACTTCTAAAAAAACATGATTATATCCCTAGTTTATCAGTAACAATTTCTGAAGATGTGCTTAGAAACCAAGCAACAGTTATTGACTGGTTGCAAGAAATGCATTTATCCTTTGGTATTAAAGATATTTCCTATAATCTTCTTCGTTTTCAAGACGAAGGATTTGATAAGAAAAAGTATAGCATCGCAGCCAGTTCGTTTATCATAGCTTCCTATAAACAGTTGGGGGATATAATCAATGACAGCCGCATAAATCGGAAAATACTTTCTCTAACTAGATCTACTTTCTTTTATGGTGACTGTGCCGCAATCACGGGAAACCAAATCGTACTTAAAGCCAACGGAGACATAGGCTTATGCCAAGTGTTCTGCCAGAGCGATGAAACAACGGTTGGTAATGTTAGTGCGGGGAGCTTGAGTGGAATAATTGAAAACGCGGTTATTCCTGCGTTGGGTAAATATAAGCATTTCTTACCAGTGTTTCGCAAAAGCTGCCAAGAATGCGAAGCAATATTCACTTGTGGTGGTGGCTGTTACTGGGAATCTGGCGAATGCGACAAGTCGTGTGATATAGGGTATTGTCAATATAGTAAGATCTTGCATGCTTGGATGTTAGGCTGCTTAGATAAACAAGCGACAGAATAGAGACTAATTGCCGATACTCAATTATTATCAGAAAGGAGATGAAATGATGAAGACAGCAAATCTTGAAAAGATCACAGTTCTCAACAGAAAACAAGCAAGTGATCGAATGGTCGCAAGCACCTGTAACTGCTCTTGGCGATATGATGTCCATCTTCCGGCGAAGAAATCCGCTTATGAAGAGCAAAAACGCCCCAATCGGTAATTTGTAAAAACAAGAATGCTTTAGTGTGCATTCTGCCTTGCAAAAACAGCAGATGAAGTATCGGCATTTTAGTTGGGGTAGCATGATATTTGTGCTACCCCATTCTAATAAAAAAGTTTTAATGAAAGCGCATATATGCTTATTGAGCAAAAGGGGAAAAGAAGGTGATTGATTTGAATAAGCGAAAAATTGTATTTGCATATATTCCTGACTATCTGTTTATAAATGATGAGAAAACTCCATATGGACTGCTCTGCCTCAAAGAGGTTTTGGAAAGCAGTAATCAGTATACGGCCGAGATATGGGATTACAATCTAAATCTATTTAATAGAAAAATAAGTAACACACCATCCAATATGATTGCCACATTTAATATGATAGCAGAGGAACTATCGAAAATAGGAGCAGATGCAATTAGCTTCTATACGATGTGCTCAAACTTTTATTGTTGCATTCCTATAGCGAGAAAATTCAAAGAAATCTGTCCTAACACGCCATGTCTCTTTGCAGGTCCTCATGCAACATGTATTGCTCAAAACATCCTAGAACAATATCCTTTTATTGACTATGTCTCAATGGGAGAAGGCGAAAAAAGTGTCCTTTCAATTTTCGATGCAATCTTTTCCAACCAAGATTTTGCTGGTGTTAATGGAATTGCGTTCCGCGCTAATGATGAAATCAATATTCAGTGGAATCGAAAGGAGCGAATATTAGGGGCCAAACTTCCTCAAATAGATTTAGGAAGATACTTTCCCGTTGATCCCAGCTCGTTTATAACACTGGAGGGTGGGCGAGGGTGTCCGTTCTCATGCACCTTCTGCTCTACACAAAAATTTTGGGGAAACGTTTTTGTCGTAAAACCCGTTGAAATGCTAATTTCAGAAATGCAGCATTATTACAGTAAGTACGGAGCCAATAAGTTTTCGATTTCACATGATTTGTTTACTGCAAATAGGCAATACATACTCACGTTTTGTCAGAAGGTTTGCGAACTACCATTCAAAGTTGAATGGGGATGTAGCTCAAGACTGGATGTGCTTGACGAAGAGCTGATTGCGGCTATGATCCGATCTGGCTGTACTGACATATATATTGGCATAGAAAGTGGATCGCAGCGAATGCAAAAGAAGATTTCTAAAAATCTAAATATTGACATTTTATGTGAAACATTGTCTCTGCTTCTGAGCGGTTATGTTTCATGCATATTATCGTTTATTTATGGTTATCCATTTGAAGAAACAGAGGATATTGAGTTAACCCTCCAGAAAATTTATGAGGCAAAGATTCTTGAAAGTGATTTATCTTGTGCGGTTCTAACAATCCAACTCCATAGATTAACTTTCTTACCTGGAACAGTAATTGCTGAGGAGTACTATAACGAGTTGGAGTTTGAAGGAATCAATACAATGTCTTACTTTGATGAAGATGTAGAAATACCATTAGAAATACGCGAATTAATGCTTCAGAATAAGACCGGTTTTCTGAACTGCTATAATCTAAGAGAAAACATGAATAAGTTTTTTAACCATCTTGGTGATTTTGTTTGCCTATGGTTCAACTTATATTATATTCGATACAGAAAAACAATTGACTTGGTGTTTCAACATTTTCAGAAATTAATTTCTTTTTTTGAATACGTTTATAATACAGACGCCTCGTTTTTCTTAGAGACATCAAGGTTTTCCGGGGTATACTTTGGGGAGGATCGGGACAATCTCTTGTGCGCTGCATTCGAAGAATTCATAGTCAATCATTTTGCCAACAATCAAGTTATAATACACACACTCAATGAGGAGATGCTTTTAGCTGAGATAAAAGATCAATAGATTGGCAATCTTATGCATTGCTCATAAGCGCGCTGTTACTTTAAGAATCAATGGTTACTAAAAACTATAGCTGATTAATCTATTAATGAAGTCATTATTCTCCTGTGATCCTATAACCGGAATAATCGAACTTTTCTCCGTAGTACGAAGAAAAGTTCGATTATATACTTATTGCTGCCCAAAATTATCAAAGAGGCCCGACGTGTTATATCTACAAATCTGTAAATGGTATTATTTGTTTATTTTGAATTAAATATGCGTCTGTTGCCACATTTTTCACGAACATTGTGTCATGAGAAGTAAATAACATTGTTCCTTCGTACTCTGACAAAAGAGACTGAATTGCCTCGATAGAAGGAATATCAAGATAATTTGTCGGCTCATCAAGAATAAGAACATTTGCACTGCTAACAAAAATCCTCGCAAATGATAACCGAATCCGCTCCCCGCCTGAAAGCGCAGAAACAGGCTTTTGTATGTCTTGCGCCGTGAATAGAAGCCTTGCAAGAACCGTTCTTACTACGGTTTGGGACTGGATGCTTGTTTCCAACGCGTTTTCGAGTACAGATTTTCCCATATTAAGAGTTGATAAGTCTTGCTGATGGTATCCTATTCTTGCTTTTGGGACTTTTCGTATTTGCTCTCCTTCGACTATTAATCTAATGAGAGTCGTTTTGCCTGATCCGTTTTCACCAAGAAGTGCTGTGCGTGAATTTCGTAACAAGCGGAAAGACGCGTCTTTAAAAATCACCCTGCCATCTGGATAAGAGAAGGAAAAATGATTCGCTTCCAAAATAACTCGATTCTGAGGAGGATCGGTAAGGCTAAAGACAGGGCGTATTTGGGGCTGTTCCTGCGGCCTCTCCTTAACTTCCATATGCATTATTCGTTTCTTAATACTCTCTGCACTACGCTCTATGCTCTTTGCCTTGCTTCCTGGGCTACGAGTCGGTGCAGAATATTCTACTGCCTTTGCTTCGCTTGCAGAAAGATGCGAGGGCCTTTTTGCAGTTTTTCGGGCTTGTTCTTTTTTTTTCTGATAAGCCATTGAAAGACGTTTCAATTCATCAGTATATATTTCATATTCACGGGTGGCTCTTTCATGCATCATTTTCTTCTGCTCACAATATGAAGAATAATTACCGGAATAAGTTCTGACCTCTCCAGATTCTATCTCGACAATAGTATTACATTGTCGATCGAGAAGCTCTCGATCATGGCATACAAGTATAAAACTCTCGATAAGAGACAACCGTTGCTCGAAGTATTCGGAGCCATCTGAATCTAGGTGAGAAGTGGGTTCGTCAAGCAAATGCAGAGTTCCTTGTTCGCTAAATAATTCAGCTAAGCGAATACGGGTGCTTTCGCCACCACTAACAACCTCTTGCTCCTGAAGGTTTTTCACCCCAAACAAGCTTAATTCTTCGCGATTAGATATATAAGAGAGTTTCTCCGAAAACTGCATAAAATAACATGGCGTGCAGTTTAGTTTTATCTTTCCCTCGTCTGGAAGAATATCACCGCTTATTAGGCGTAGCAAAGTTGATTTACCAGACCCGTTAAGGCCAACTAATCCTATTCTGTCGCCTTCAAATATTTCGAGTTTGTTAATGTGAAATAGATTTCTCGTGCCGAAAGACATTGATAAATCCTTTATAGATAAAAGAATTTTACGCAAAATAATCCTCCTTGTTGGTTTTGCTACCTCATGGGAGCCTAATGGCTTCTATCATCCGAATTATCAATTCAATGTTATATTCACCGTAAACAGTAAGATTAAACGCATACTGATCTTGAATCCACACAGCAACGATGCAATCGTCAAATTCATACAACGTTACCTTGATACCGGAAATATCGATTTCGGATATGTTTCCATATTCGTTATCGATGTCTATCCAATGACCCTCCGTTATGTTCTGCGATAAGATTATCTTGTCGCCCTTCTCGTTCTGATAAACCACAACAAAGCTGGCGTCACTATCGTCAGTTTTGGTTTCAACAAATCCTTCGGGCAACTCTGTTAATATATAGTGCTTTGAGATCTTCTTGCTTCCGGCTTCGCCTGTGAAAAGGTGAATACAGTTTTCATACGTTTCCTTGATGAAGTCAACGACAGCCGCCCGAACCGTTGGAATACTGCAAGCGGTCAAGGTAATCAGCATGATTACAACGAAGACGGCAGCCACCCGCGTTGGAATTGTATTTGTCATCCGCCAGAACCTGCTTTTTTCGGCCTTGGTGAGCTTATTCATTCTGCGCGTAAAACCATCCGAGAACTTATATGCGATCTCGTTTTCATGCTGCGGTATGTCCGCAAACTCACGGGATACTACCTCCCGAAGCGCAGCATTCAACACATTGTCCTTCATTTCTGCTCACCACCAAATAGCTGTTTATGCAAAAGTTTCTTTCCTCTCACCAATCTTTGCTTTACCGTTGACACCTTACAATCAAGTAGTTTTGCTACCTCCGGAACAGACATCTCCAACACGAAGTGGTAATACAATGCCTCCCGGTAGATTTCGTCCAAAGAAGCGATAGCCTCTACGATCCGCTCATACTCGATGCCGCAGCATACCTTGTCCACAAGCTCGTCATCCGATACCTCAGCATCTTTCTTTAGATTATTCTCATTTACAGCGTCAAGAATGGCTTTTTCATGCCGACGCTTCCGCAAATGATCTAATGCGGTATGCTTTGTCGCTTTCAACAGATAGTTCCTCAAATCGATGCTGTTCTTGATCTTGCTTATCCTCGACATGTGTTTTTTTGCTATCTTCAAGAATACATCATGGACAACATCTTCGGCGTCAGTATCGCTCCCCAGCACAGAACGAGCGACGAGAAGCATCTGCTTTCTATAATTTAGGTATATCTCTTCAAATAGACGACGTTGCGATTCATCATCTATAAAGCTCATATAAAGCGCGAGCATAGGCGCTCCTTTCTAACCCATTATTAGCTTCCCATTAAACAACGATTGAAAACTCAAAACAGGTTACATCAAAGTTCAAGTATTTTGTTGGCAATGGTCCTGTATCTGATCCACCGCTTCTTTTGTTCGGAAAGGTATATCCGCCCCTTTTCGGTAATTTGATAGACGTTTCGATCCCTTCCATTTATTAGAACAAGGCTTGCGGCAATATAACCATTATTTTCCAGCGTTTGCAGCAACGGATACAGCGTTCCGGTTTTCATCTCGATTTCACCGTCGGTAGCATCAAAAAGCTTTTTAATGATTTGAAACCCGTACATTTTCTCCTTGCTCAAAAGATGAAGCACAAGGAAGTCAAATCGTCCGTTCATAGCAGCTCCTTTCCTGCGTAGAGTAGATTTCCTACGGTAGAAATTATAGCATAGAACCATGCGATTTTCAATCGTTCCAAATCTTTTTTTGAAAAAGCTGTAACCTGTTTGACCTTGGCAGACATTGTATTTGTGTAAGAAGTAAATGAGTTCTTGTTCCTCCGATAGCGTAGAACCTTTTTAGAAAGGTTGTAACCTGTTTATGGTTTCAAATCGTTGTATAAGTAAAGAACGCACGAAAAGCACAGTGAGAAAGTCTAGGAGGTGACGATACTGTGGTTGTGTTTGATTGAATCAATGTTGCCGAATCAAAAAAGAAATGGAGGTTATAAAATGAAAAAGGTATTCTCTCTTATTCTTATTGCTTTACTGCTCTTTACTGGAGTAGTTCCAACATATGCAGAAAGCAAAGAGGAATCCGAGCTTCTTGAGCAGAATATAAAAAATGTTTCAAGCTACGCGGTTTCTTTCATCAAGGCTTTCACCACATGTTCTGATTATGCGTCAGGTGATGTTATTACGATACAAAACGAAGACGAAGAAGTCTCCGGGTTTTGCGTCGATCTCATCAATAATAACGAAACTTGTGGTTACGTGATCATTAAGTTTGTTGACAATGCTCCTGTCATTTCAGAGTTTTGCATCGAAGAAGGAGCTCCTAATCCATACGTTGCTCTGATTACTAACTATGGTATCACAGGCAATCTTTTAAAGTTCTACTCAATTGGCGCAAATGATTATCAGATTTACGATGAATCCTCAAAAACAGCATATGGCTTTTACGACAAAAAACTATCAACAAAGGAATTTGAATCTTGTAAAGCATTAGCACAATCGCTTAAAGGAGATCCTGATGAGCAGTTCTTAAATTATTCTGGATTAGACGGATGGAGTGTAGTTTCAGACACGTATGAAGGAACAGTGAATTCATCCAAAACAATTACCGGGGCAGGCAGCATTTCATATTACTGCTCGTCAACTGTTTCGAGCAATAATCTTACTTACGCTTGTTCAATCGTTGCCCTGTCAAACTTAATGAAATACTATCGCTCGCGAGGATACACGAGCATTTCAAGCAATTTCAAGACACTATACAACTCTTTGTGGAATCATGCAGGCACCTCGTCAGATGGAAGTACAACTAACGGAAAAGAGCCAAAAGCTGCAAAGAAATATTTGTCAGAAGTAGGATATAGTTGCTCGTATTCCTCCTTCAAAGCTTACAGCAAGTTCGTTTCTAACTTAGATTCAAATAAGCCCTGTTTGTTTACATATGGCGCCAAATTCGGTGATCATAAAGGAGGACATGCTGTTTTTGTTGCCGGTTATGTTGACACTTCATCATACCAGTACTTAAAGATTGCAGATGGCTGGAATTCGTATCTTAGGTATATTAATTTTAATGGATACAGCTATTCTCGGAAAAATGGTTGGGCGTTTACTATTTCAGGGTAACGGGAGAGAGAAGCATATGAAAAAGCCGTTGTTATGGATCTGCATTATCGCAGTAATAATAGTTGCAGCGATCATAATTTCAGTTGTCGCCAAGAATAATGCTCGGTGGGTCAAAATAAACGATATTAAGGGCTACGCAGATTTTTCTAATACACAAATCGAAAAGATTACTCTGCGCAAGAGCGTTACTTCGCCTGAATGGGCTGTTTTTAGAGACGATGACTTACTCTCTCAGTGGGAAGCTTTTTTCAAAAAACTTGAATTAAAGCGCGGCTCTCGTCCCGCAGAAGCTGATTTGTCCTTAAATGGCGGAGGTCTGAGAATTGTGATTGTTTCAACTAACGGGAAGGAGTACTCGTTTGGTATATGGCAGACCTCAACAGAATGCATAATGGAGCTTGGAGGCAAGTTTTATATTACGAATTCGTCCGATAGCCCATTCGATGAAACTTACGATGAAGCGATTGCACGGCATGGAATGACAACCCCGTGGGATTAAGCAAAGATATGATGGAATTGGCGGCAATCAATATTGCCGCCAATGTATAAATACTCATCAATTTTTCTATGTAACCTGTTTCTGGTTTCAAATCGTTTGTTTGTGCAGCCCAAGGCAAAACATTTATCTTTCAGAAAGATACCCCTGAAACAGTTCCGTCTGCTTGGACGCGTTTCCTTGGTTCTTTCAATCATTCTTGCTTTGATGGTGGTACCAACGACCATTACTATGGCTTCGGCATATAGAGCACTTTCAAATGACTATGCACTGTGGGAAAGTTTGACGGATGCAGTAAGCATTTCTTATAACGATGTTGATGGCTTATACACGGAAGAATGGCAGCCGAAGGTTGAAAGCTTTTTTGCAGAGATGGCAGACAAAGATAATCTTTGCTTGTCGATTGCGATTGACAGAGAAATTCTACTTGATAAAGGTGAAATGGGTAAATACGATCATATATGGCTCTCACAAACCGAACACTCATCATATTCAAATATCTCTGGGAGACCACGGACGAATCCCATCCGGTCTCCCTTGCGGACATATCCGCCCATCTATCGCAGTACGGCATCACCGCCGACCCGAGAACACTCCGCAAAGACATCGAACAGCTTGTGGAGTTTGGCGTGGATATTGTCAAAGACCGCAGGGTTCAGAACCTCTACCATGTGGCGACCCGTCACTTTGAGGCGCCGGAGGTCAAGCTGCTGATTGACGCGGTGCAGTCGGCGCGGTTCATCACGCCGGGAAAAAGCAAGGAGCTGGTCAAACGCCTGACGGCCTTTGTCGCTCCCGGAGACGCCGTGCTGCTGAAACGGCATCTGTACATCGACAGCCGCGTAAAAGCTGTCAACGAGAGCATCTACATCAGCGTAGACCGCATCCAGACCGCCATTGCAGAGCGAAAGAAGATCGCCTTCCGCTATTTCGATTATTCGCCCTCCAAGGAGCGCGTCCACCGCCATGACGGACAGGTTTACTCCGTTTCCCCGTATGCCCTGCTCTGGAACAACGACATTTACTACCTCGTTGGCTTCCACGACCACCGGCAGCAGGTCGTAAAGTTCCGGGTAGACCGTATCGACGGTTTGAAGGTCACGCAGAAAGCCGCCGTACAGAAGCCGAAGGATTTCGATGTGTCGGCGTATTTTACACAGGAATTTTCCATGCTTACCGGCAAAACGTGCCATATTACGCTGCTCTGCGAAAACCCCCTCATGAACAGCATCATCGACCGCTTCGGGGAGGATGCACCCACGCAGATCGTGGACGAGAACCACTTCACTGTGGAGGCGACCGTTGATCTCAGCAGCAATTTCTATAGCTGGGTATTCTCCTCCGGCGGGAAGATGAAGATCACAGCGCCGCAGGAAGCGGTGGACGGCTTTCAAAGGATGCTGGAAATCAACAGCAACCCGCCGGTGAAAACATCCCATCTGAAAGGCGGTCAGGCATAGATTTCAAAGATTTTCTCGAAAGGTGTGCATCTGATTGCACACCTTCTTTTTCCCCCTTGATTTTCTCCGAGTTATGTGTATAATAGAGCTATCAGGAACTTTTGTTCCAGATAGGAGATAAGTACAATATGAGAAGCAAGAGCGAGGAGCTTATGCTCCGCATCCGGGAGTACATTGAAAGCTACTTTGAGCGGTATTCCTCTACCCCCACTGTCCGGGAGATTGCCGGAGCCATGAAGATCGCGGTTTCCTCCGCACACAGATACCTGGTGGCTATGGCGGAAAAGGATATGGTTTTCTACGAAAACGGTACGCTCTCCACGCCGAAGATCCAACGGATGAATCCGGCGGTGAGCCCCGCCGCCGTTGTTGGCTCCATCCCCTGCGGCTCGCCGGAGGAAAAGGAAGCCCAGGTGGAGGAATACCTGCCCCTGTCCGTGTCCTTCTTCGGCAAGGGGGACTTCTACGCCCTCCGGGCCTCCGGCAGCTCCATGGAGGATGCACAAATCGATGATGGCGACCTTGTTATCATCCGCCAGCAGCATACCGCCCAGATTGGGGAGATCGTCGTTGCCCTCACCGATGAGGACAAGAACACGCTGAAGCGGCTCTTATATGACGACGACCGGCAGAGCTATTACCTCCACCCGGAGAACAAAGACATGGAGGATATCTATGTATCCGGGCTTCGGGTACAGGGCGTAGCCACCCATGTGATCAAAGCCCTTTGACGGAGGTATTGCCCATGCAGAAAAAATATGTGTCCGTCAACGCGGAGGTGGATACGGACGGCGTGATTCGCCCGCTTCTTATCCGCTGGCATGACGGCAGACAGTGGGAGGTGACAAAGGTGCTTCATACCTGTACTGCTTCTCACGATGAGTTTGAAGGCGTCCGCTACACCGTCAAGATCGGTCGTGCGGTAAGATATTTGTATCGGGAGGGTCAGCGCTGGTATGTTGACCGCTCCCCATAGGAGGTGTTTGTGAGACATGAGGATTTTTTCCTATGAGGAACTCGATGAATTGGGCGAAGGTTTAATTCGCCAATATCTCGGGAAGGAAGCGGAGCGCACCTGCTGCGTGGATATCGAGGGGTTCGTCACGGACTTTCTGAAGCTGCCCCTGCTGTACCGCAGCTTTGCCGAGGAGGACAGCGACAAGATCGGCTTCATTGCGGACGGCGTGACTCCTCTGCGCGTCTATGAGGGCGGAACCGTCGTCCGGCGCGTGTATCCCGGAGGAACCATCGTGATCGAGCGCTGCCTGCGGCAGGAGCACGAAAGCGGCAGACGGCGCTTCACCATCAGCCACGAGTGCGCCCACTACATCATGGACAGGGCAGTTCCCAGCGCCGCCTTTCACCGCGAGTTTGACGGAGAACGCGCCTATACGCAGGAGGATTTCAAAAACCTGTTCAGCTTCCGGGAGACGCAGGTAGACCGCATGGGCGCAGCCCTCCTGATGCCCCGCTTCATGGTTCGCAATGTAGTTGCCATGTATGGCTGCGCTGGAGGTATCCCCGTTTTCGGAGACAGCGTTCTGCGGGCAGCGGACAAGCTCCTGATCAAACAGATGGCCAACGCCATGGGCGTGTCCTTCTCCGCATTTCTCATTCGTCTCCGGGAGCTGGGCTGTCTGTGTTACCGCCCGCTGGCGGAGTACATCACGGAGGAAATGGGGCTGGGACAGGACGGTGGCGCAGGATGAGAAAAGCAAGCGCTCCCCGTAAGCTCTCGCCGGATGTGTCACGCAGGCTGTCCGATTCCCGCAGGCAATCCGCCGCGCTGACACTCCGGGAGATCCACTGCCCCTTTTGCAGCTTTCTGGTGGAGAAGGTGTTCTCCGACGCAGCGGGACACAAAATGGTCTACTGCCGAAAATGCAAGTCGGAGTATCCCATCAATCTGGGCTGCTTCCGCAGGATGAAGGCGAAACAGGCCGTCTGCCGCCTGCTTTCCGGAAAACCGAGGCAGAAACGATAAACTGAATACAAAAACCGACTTTTAATCGAGCAAGCGGAGAGAATCAGATTCGTTCTGAGGAGACTGCCAAGCGCCGTACAAAGTCAGACTGAACCAGTAAATGGGTTCGGTCTGCTTTGACGGCGCTTTTTTGCTGCCCGATTTCTTTGTACGGCGTTGAAAGTCCTTTCCCGGCTTGGCTCGGGAAAGGACTTTTTCCATGAAACGCCGCTTTGAACAATACATCTGCCGCTACCCGTGAGCTCCGAATTTTTGATTTCACCCAAATTCAAAAATTCAAAGGAGATCACGGCATGAAAACATTAAAGGAGTTCGATTACGACCTTTGGGCAATCGAGGAAAACGGAAGAAAGAGATATTTCGCCAGAATCAAGGCCACCGGAGAGGAAGCGGAGGTCAGCCTTGAGGTGATGCGGCTGCTGCTCCGTCAGGAAAAGCAGATGCGCCGGGAGTATGCAAAACAGCAGACCATCGGGCCGGTTCTGAGCCTTGACGCCATCCGCGACGGCGGAAGCATGGATGAGGCCGCATGGCTGCTGGATGTGCGGCAGCGCATCGACTCCGAGGTGCTCACGGCAGAACTCACAGACACATTCTGCAAAACGCTGACGGACAGCCAGCGTTCGATCTTTACGGAATGCCTCATCGAGGGGAAAAGCCAGACTGCGTATGCTGCGGAGCACGGCATCAGCGTCCCTATGGTCAACAAGCAGATTCGCGCCATCCGGGGAAAGGCAAAAATATATTTTTCCTGATGGTTAAAATTCCTCAAAAAAATGTCCATTGAAAGGTGAGAGGACAAATCTCACCGCAAGGGATACGGAGATTCAGTTTTCTCAGAGCCTTACGGCTCAGCGAACCTTGAAAACTGAATATCCAGGCATCAGGCACATTCCCAACGCTATGGGCTGAACCCCTGAGCCGCTTTCGTGAGTGCGCCACGACCTCGTCGGAGCGAGCTGCGTATCCTTCGCTTCCATGCAAAGCATGAAAGCTCAATCACTGCGCTGCTCCTCCTCTCCCCACAAAGTCCATGACTTTGCGGGGACCCCAGACGGGCGAGCGATACAACTTACACGATAAAAGCCGGGCTGCTCCCGGTGGAGGCGATGACAGGTGTTGGGGACAATGATACTTCCGTAATTCGCGGCCCGGCCACAATGAAGGCGGGGAGGTTCGATTCCTATGGAGCGGTGCAGCACACCGCCGCCTGATGTTCTCCCTGCTCTCGGGGCGTCGAGGACAAATTGAGAGCGGACATACCCGAAAAACGAAACAATCTATAAGACAAGGAGATACAAAAGATGAATTGTCAGGAGAAATACAACAGCGAGAGGTATCTGGATATGACCTGCTTTCTCGCTTTGAGGAATATCGAAAGAAAAGAAAGAAAGGAACGGAGAAACCGCATGAAGGAAAACTGGATTTACCGCAGGGGCGACGTGTACCTCGCCAACCTCGACCCGTATATCGGCTCGGAGCAAGGCGGCACACGCCCAGTCGTAGTGTTGCAGAACAACACCGGCAACTACTACTGCCCCACGCTTATCATCGCACCCATCACGTCCAAGGCGGGCAAGAAGCCGTCCCAGCCCACCCACTACTATGCGGAGCGTATCCACGGGTTGGATGTTCCCGGCATGGTGCTGCTGGAGCAGATCAAGACCATCGACAAGCGGCGCGTGAAGAAGTACATGGGCAGAATGACCCGGCAGCAGATGGATGAGATCGGGGAGGCCATCGAAAACGCCCTCGGGCTGTACGTTCCCGAAGAAATGGAGGCTCCATGATGAATCCCGTATTGACCATCGACCCTGAATTTGAGGCAAAATGCCCGCCGCTGACCGGGGATGAGCTTTCCCAGCTGGAAGAAAACATCTTGGAGGAAGGGCTGGTGCTCATGCCCCTCATTGTCTGGAACGATACGATTGTGGACGGTCACAACCGCTACCGTATCGCGCAGGAGCATCCGGGCATCGAGTTCCGCACCCATGAAAAGCAGTTCAACAACCGCTACGAGGCCCTTTCCTGGATTTGCAAGAATCAGCTTGGGCGGCGAAATCTGACACCCCAGCAGAAGAAATATCTCATAGGCGAACGGTATGACGCTGAGAAAAAAGCACACGGCGGAGACCGTAAAAGTGGGCAGGTAAAATCAACGGTTCAAAACGAACCGTTGATTTCTTCACACATGACCCGTGCTCAAATAGCTGAGGATACAAAAACGAGCGAGAGCTATGTTATGCGGGCAGACCTATACGCCAAAGGCGTAAATGCCGCTGAAGAAGTGCTTCCGGGCATCAAGAATGACCTGTTGCTCGGAAAGTTTAAGCCCAGAGAAACCGATGTGGCGGCTGTCGCCCGCGCATCTCCGGAGGAGCGCCGGGAAAAAGCGGAGCAGCTCAGGGTGATCCCGGAAAAGAAGCCCAAAGCAGATAAGGAGTCTGCCCGGAGCGGCACAAAGCACCGGCAAGAGGTTTATGCGACTATCGACAAAAGCTACGAGGATATGAAGGACTCCAAGCGCGTCACGGAGGATTCGGCACTGGTAAGTCTGCGCTATACGGCGCGGAACATGGTCGAGACATGCGACGTGCTTTTTACGAACTTCCCCGGTCTATTGGAAAAGCCGGACTACAAAGATCAGGTCATTGAAATCATGCAGGAGCCAAAACAATACATTCTCAAATTGGAAGGAGAAACAGACAATGAACAGCATTAAGACACTCTACAAGCTGATGGAGGTCAGCAGCCGGGATTTGGAGATTCCCGATGCGTACCAGCGCAAGCTGAACACCGAGCGTGTGGCAAAGATCGTGGCCGGGTTCAATGAGCGTATCGCCAACGAACCGAAGGTTAGCTTTCGTGACGGTCACTATTATGTGTTTGACGGGCAACATACTATTGTGGCGCGCAAGCACATGAACGGCAACAACGACCTGCCGATCCTCTGCAAAGTGTACTATGGCATGACAGAACAGGATGAAGCGCTGCTGTTTGCTATGCAGACAGGCGATTCTGCGGCTCTTACCCCCAGCGCCAGGCTCCGCGCCAATCTTCGCGGAGAGGATAAGGCATCGGGCGAGTTCTATGCCGCCACCGAGGAAGCGGGGCTGCATATGGGCTTTGAGCGGGGCGGCGGCACGGGACGCATCCTCTGCATCAATACCGCCTTTGCGGAGTTCAGGCGCGCCGGGGCGGAGCTTTATAAGGAAGCGCTCACCATCCTGCTGGAAGCCTGGGGCGGCGACCCCGATTCCCTCCGAGCCGAGGTGATTCAGGGCATCGTCCACTTCGTGGAGCTGTACCACGGCGAGTACGACCGGGAGCGGCTCATTTACGGCCTCCGCGCCTACGAGCCCAAGTTCATCTACGCAGCGGGCAAGGCGGAAAAGGAGCTGCGGGGCGTAAAGCGCTACATCAACCTGTTCTACCGCATCTACAACGGCAGGCGCAAGCATTCGACCCTTCCCATGAAGTTCTAAGGGAAGGCAGACCGCAAGAGAAATCGTGCGGTCATTTACATACAAAAACAACGCATAGGAATGGAGGTGCGAAACATGAACTCTGAAACCACTACCACGCTATCCCAGCGTGATGCTTACAAGCTAATGCTGAAAGAGTATCCGGATGTCATGGATATCGCTCAGATGTGCCAGATACTTGATGTCAGCACGAAAACGGGGTATCGACTGATACGAGAAGGCAAAATCTGCTGCATAAAAGTAGGTCGCGCCTACCGTATCCCCAAAGCACATCTTTTTACCTACTTATGCATCGGCTGTTGACTGCATGGAGAAATAAATCCGATTGGCGGCATCCTTTCCGCATCAGTTCGAATGATTTATACTGTTCTCAGGTCAACGGCAGGTGTTGCCCACAACAAGAGAGGAGGATATCTTATTATGGTGGCAGGACACCTTCGTGAGAAAAAGGGCTATTTTTATGCCGTACTAAACTACACAGACGCACACGGAAACCGCAAAACAAAGTGGATCGCAACAGGGCTTGCGGTCAAAGGCAACAAGAAACGCGCCGAGGCGTTCTTACAGGAGCAGCGGCGCAGTTTCCAGGAAGATGTGCCGATTACAGGAGACGTTCTTTTTGCAGACTTCATGGAACAATGGCTTACGGTAATAAAGAGTTCCGTGGCGGTGACAACTTTCGCCTCATACTCCAATATGGTCAAAAAAGTAATCGTGCCGTATTTCAGAGAACGGCAGATTGCATTGCAGGAGCTGTCGGCAAAACACATCCAGGATTTTTACCTGAAGGAACTGGAACGTGTGAGCGCGTCCTCGGTTATTCATTATCACGCAAACATCCACAAGGCGTTGAAGTATGCTGTCAAGCTCGACCTAATCTCCAGTAATCCTGCCGATAAGATCGAAAGACCAAAGAAGGAGCGTTTTATGGCAAACTTTTACGATGCCGATGAAGTGAACAGGCTTTTTGAAATCTCCAAAGGCACCAAACTTGAAATCCCCATTCTCTTTGGTGCTTTCTATGGGATGCGGCGCAGCGAGACCCTCGGTATGAAATGGGATGCCATCGACTTTGAGCGCGACACAATCACCATCCGGCATACGCTTACAACCGTTGCCCTTGATGGAAAGCGTATTACGGTCGCAGAAGATCGGACGAAAAATAAGTCCAGCATGAGAACGCTGCCACTGGTTCCTTTCGTAAAGGAACGGCTTCTGGAGCTTAAAGCAGAACAGGAGGAAAACCGGCGTTTATGCGGGCGATCCTATGTGAAAGATTACACGGGCTATGTGTGTATCAATGAAATCGGAGATATCATCAAGCCTAATTATGTTTCCTGCGGATTCCCGAAGCTTCTGGAGGAACACGGATTGCGCAGAGTGCGCTATCACGATTTGAGACATAGCTGCGCCTCGCTGCTTCTCGCCAACGGCGTTCCGATGAAGCAGATTCAAGAATGGCTCGGGCACAGCGACTTCTCAACTACGGCAAACATTTACGCACACCTTGAGTACAGTTCAAAAGTTATCTCCGCAGATGCAATGCTTGCTGGCTTAGGAATAGGAAACCGGGAATAAAAAAGAGAAGCCGGCAAAACCGGCTTCTCAGGTTGGCGGAGGGTTAGGGATTCGAACCCTAGGTGCCTTGCGGCACACGACTTTTCGAGAGTCGCACCTTCGACCACTCGGACAACCCTCCAAGTTGTATCTTCACCCAATCCGCTTTGGAAAATGGGGAGAACTGATGGGGAGAACTCAAAGATTTTTTCGTTTTCGAACCCTCGAAAACCTGCATAAATCAAGACTTTTTCGGGTGGAGCGTTCCACGAAGCGATTCCGATTTCGAGTCATTTCCCGCTTATGACTTTTGGTGGAAATTAAGCGAAGATGGAAGTACACAACGGAAGCCCAAAAGCTGCGGTATACTGCGGATTTTGGCTTCCGTTTTTCGCTTTTATTTGAACCCACCGGGTTTTCCGAGTTCTTCCCGTTTTTGCCCCCAATTATGACCGGAGGATAGAACAAGGATAGAACTGCACGCCAGATCGAGGAGTTTAACACCCATCCCTTTTTACGAAAACGCAAATCTCAATTTGATTTGTCATCCTAATTTTATTTGAACTCATTTCAAAAGTCAACAGTTTACACACCAGTGAAGTATCTCACCTACCAATGACAGATGAACAAGAAAGTGAGTGCTGCACATGGATTTGACCAAGTATTACCCCGACATCGCCGCAAAGTATCCCGCCTATGTAACCCAACGGGAACTATGCGAGATCTGCCACATCTGTCCCAAGACCGCCTACAATTTGGAGCAACAAGGTGAGATTCCCTACACCATTGAGCAAAACCACCTGATCCGTAGCCACAAAATCAAGCTGACGGACATTCTTGCCTATCTCTATCGGCGTGAGTGCAGACAGGAAGCAGACAGTCCCTATATCTGTGCTATGAGAACATTCTATGACGAACACCTCTCTCCCTACTCAGACCTGCTTTCCGTAAAAGATATTCAGCAGATTACAGGCTTTTCGTCCTCGGCAATCGTGCGGTGGATCAGCACAGGGATTCTGAAGGCTTTCCAGCCCGGAAAGCAGTACACCGTCCCAAAGGATTTTATGCTGGACTTTCTGATAAGCCCATATTACCGCCGTATCCGCCGAAAGACCCCTGTCCAAAAGGAATTGATGGATACATTTGAGCGTCAGTGGCAGGAAAAAGGAGGCGAGTGATGTGGCACAGGTATCCAAGTATCGCTATTTGCTGAATCAGTACCCAGAAACAGTCCAAAAAGAGCAATTCCGCATCATCTGTCATATCAGCAAACGCACAGCTCGTTATCTGCTGCAATCCGGTCTGGTTCCCTGCGTACAGAGTGGGAAAAAGACCCGGAATTACACCATTAAGATGAAAGACATTGTTCGCTACCTTGAGCGCAGGGAAATCCACCCCGAAAAATACAAACTTCCCCCCGGCTCATATAGCGGGACATACGCAGTCAAGCCCCTGCTTCCCGAATCTGTGACAACGGAGGAACTGCGAAAATACTACATAGAGAGTTTCCGGGACATTCCCGACATAGTTTCCACGAGAGAGGCCGCGGAATTAACAGGCGCCACGGCATCTACGGTCGCAAAATGGATCAGAACGAAAAAGCTAAAAGCTCTTTCACATGGTCCGGCATTTATCATCCCGAAGGTCAATCTGATCGACTTTATGGCCAGTGACGCATATTTGAACAAACGCTTGAAATCACAAAAATTCCACGAAAATATAGGAGGTTTTCTATCATGGAAAGCGGGAAAATAATTGTTGTAGCCAACCAGAAAGGTGGGGTAGCTAAGACCAGCACGGTCCGAAATCTGTCCTACGCACTGGCCGAGATGGGCAAGAAGGTCTTGGTAGTTGACTTTGACCCCCAGTATAACCTCACCACCAGCTTCGGTGTCCTGCCGACCCAGGCGCCCTATAATACCGGGACTCTTATCACCAATCTGCTCCTGGACGAATCTCTGCCGGATACCAACGAGTTCATCCAGAAAATCGGCTCTGTGGACTTGATCCCTTCCAGCCGCTCTCTCACCGTTGCGGAGGCCAATCTGCTGATGACACCGGACAGCAATGACTACTTGGCTACTCTGCTAAACCCTCTGCGGCTGTCCTACGATTACATTATCGTGGATACCAACCCCTCTCTCGGCTCGTTGACCATCAACGCTTTAACGGCTGCCGACGAGGTAATCATCCCGATTGACCCGGAACTGTTCGCTCTGACCGGTTTGCAGGCGTTGGTGGACACCATCAAGAAAATCAAGCGGAAATTAAATCCCAGCATTGAGATCGGCGGTATCCTGTTCACCAAATGCAACAAGCGGACGAACCTGTATCGCCGTACATACGGTCAGGTCACAAAGGCGTTTCAATCGCTCCCCATCTTCAACTGTCAGATTCCCTACACGGTCAAGGTGGGGGATGCAAACAGCTACGGAATGAGCGTCATGGAACTGGAGCAGGCAAACCCCGCCTCTCTTGCCTATCTGGAACTTGCAAAGGAGGTGCTGGCAAATGCCTAAAATCAATCCGCGCATCAAGTCCATTGACGATCTTCTGGGCTTGGATGCCGCAGAAGAAAGCCCTATTGAACCTACCCCTTCCGTATCCTTGCCGACCAAGAACACCATCATCACCCTTCCCCCGCAGGCCATCCGTGCTTTCCGAGGCCATCCGTTCCGACTGTATGAAGGCGACCGGCTCAATGATCTGGTAGAAAGCATTTCGGAACACGGGGTCCTGAATCCCGCCATCATCCGCAAGATCGAACGGGATGAAGATGGCTTTGAGTATGAAATGCTGGCCGGTCATAACCGGCAGAACGCCGCAGCCATTGCGAACCGTGAACTTCCCTGTATCGTCAAGGAAAATCTCTCCGATGAAGATGCTTGGATTTATGTGATCGAAACCAATGTCCTGCAACGCTCCTTCTCCGAAATGCTGCCCTCTGAAAAAGCGGCGGTGCTGGCTCTGCGCTATTCCAAGATGATCTGTCAGGGGCGCCGGAACGATATTATCGAGGAACTGAAAAGGCTGGAAAACCCTGATGAAATCAGGGAAAATCCCACAAGTGGCACTCAGTGCCACAGGACGAAAAGCCGGGATATTTTAGGTGCTGAATACGACTTAAAAGGCCGCGCCGTTGCGAACTATCTCCGCATCAATGAGTTGATTACTCCGCTGAAAAGGCGAATTGATGATGCCGAGTTCCCGATTGTGGTAGCTGTGCAGCTCTCTTATCTGACCGAACAGGAACAGAAGATGGTTGACGATGTACTTTCGGGAAGCGAGTACAAGGTCAATGAGGGAAAGGTTGTCCTGCTGCGGGAATATACCGGAAAGCTGACCCCGGAGCGTACCGAACAGATTTTGTCCGGCGAATTTAACCGGAAACCCAAGAAATCCACGGCTACGGCGTTCAAGGTCAAACCGGCGATTTATAAGAAATACTTTACCGCCAGCATCAGCCAGAAAGAGTTCGACAGCATTGTGGACGAGGCGCTTGCCCTCTACTTTGCTCAGAAAGGACAGGAGTCCGAGCAAGAGGCCGGATACCGCGCTGCGGAATGGATGAAGGATTCGGAGAAAAACGCCACGGGCTGCGCTA
>ENA-OWPB01000245-OWPB01000245.1-human-gut-metagenome-genome-assembly--contig:-NODE-245-length-75439-cov-23.085907_pt1 | contig 75439 bp, 68 predicted proteins | sample MGYA00248260_ERZ651838 | MGnify/ENA primary metagenome ERZ651838 (study PRJEB26924, sample SAMEA4378304) | human gut metagenome | biome: human gut; feature: human-associated habitat; material: faeces... | reverse complement strand
AAAAAAACTGCACCTCCAAAAGTTGTTTTGTGTCCAACTTTTGGGGTGCAGTTCATCATTTCTGAAGGGCTTTTTTTATAACAATGTTATAAATTTAGTTTTACTTTTATCCTGCTCATCTTCCAAATAATCAAATGCCAATAGATTTATGGCTATAGCTTTTTTTAATTTTTTATATTCAGCACCTTTTTCTAATTGCTCTGAATACATTTTTGACCAATAATATAATGAACGCTCAGCCATTAATTTAAAAGGACAAACTTGTACTTCAATATCTACCTGTGTACCATCGTTTAAGTCTGCTCTAATATCCAATTTAGATAACTTACCCTCTAAGGATAATGGCTCATTATCCTTATCTAAAAAAGTTATATCTGTAAAACAGTTTTCATCATTTTTATTTAAAATTCCATTTAAAAAACTAAGTGTTAAATTCTTTCTTTTTATATCTCCTAAAAGCTTTTTAAAATATAAATCATTTAATCTATTAAACTTTTCCATAATATCATTCCTTAAGATTTATTATTAATTATATAATATCATATCTCTTATAATTCAAACCAGCCACTATTTTCTTTATCATTTTCTACTAATATATTTGTTTCTATTAAATTTCCAGGTTCTAGTACAAAAACACTATTATTGTAATTTTCAATAGCTAATTCTTTAGCTTCTTCTAAAGAATTAGCTTCTAAATAAAATACCTCTGATACAGTTTCCTCAATAGTTATAGTATATTTTTTCATTTTACATTATCCTTTCCATGCGATTGTTTTTTTTGCTTTTCTGCAAGATATTTATGGCAATGAAAAACTATATTGCAAGAACAACTTAAGTTGCAACGTTTATTCTTGTAATATAGTGTGTAATTGCTATAATATATTAAAGAAAAGCTAATTTTATATATTTCAATAGATACAATTATTTAGAAAGGATTTATAAATATATGAATATTGATAACGAATATGTACAAATTTTAAAAGAAAGTGAAGAATATGAAAAAACAAGATATAAGGAAAGTAGGAAAGAACATGAAGCCTTATTAAAACGACTTGCTGATGGTCTTGATAAGGAAACTATCAGTGAATTACAAAAATAATATTATCAAAAGGAGATTTTTTAATGAATAAGACAGAGTTAATTATGTGTGTTACTGAAAAAACTAAATTAAATAAAAAAGATGTTGAAAAAGCTGTTAATACTATTTTTTCAAGTATACAAAAAGCACTTATTCAAAATGATAAAGTTCAAATAATTGGATTTGGTTCATTTGAATTAAAAACTCACACAGCTCGTAAAGGGCGTAATCCTAGAACTGGAGAACTAATTGATATATCTGAATCTAAAATTCCTTCATTTAAGGCTAGTAAATCATTAAAATCTATAATTAATAGATAGGTGTAGTGTCGTATGATATATACATTAATGAATAAACATATTCCTCTAGCAGATATAAATTTTTCTAGTCTAGGTCATATAGACGAAATATGTAAAGTTTATACTCCTGAAGCATTTCCTGTAGGTATTATCACAAAAGATAATTCACCAACATCTAAAATAACAAGAGATTACTTATATAATTGGTGGAAAAATCGTATTATTCCAGCTAGTAGAGATGGTCTTAATACTTTATTGCATATTTATAGAATTGAAAATACTTCTTCTTTAGCAATAAAAAGCCTAGGTCTTAGTCTTTCTGACCAGTATTGGATAAAACCAAAAGGAAGTGATATTTCATGGAATGATGTTAATTTTTTTACTAATGATTTTTCTAGCGACTTAGGAACTTTATTTTTTTCTAAAAACCAATCTTCAAGACAAAATATAAATCCATTTAGCCCAGATGCTAGTAGTAATGGGTGGTTGAAAAAGAAATGGGTTATTATTAACGATAAAAGATATTTAGCTAAAGCTGGCTCAGGTACTTTACATCAAGAACCTTATAATGAAGTTGCTATTTCAAAAATTTTAGATTTATTAAAGATTAAACATACACAATATAAAATTATTATGGAAAATAATAGACCTTTATGTTTATGTGAAAATTTTATAAATCCTAATACTGAATTTGTTCCTGCAAATTTAATATATAATGTACTTCCTCAAAAAAATAATGAATCCAATCTAACACATTTTTTTAAATGTGCGGAATATCTACAAATACCTGGAACAAAAGATTATATCAATAATTTTTTAACTATTGATTATCTAACAGAAAATACAGATAGACATTATGGAAATTTTGGTTTTATTAGAAATATAAACACTCTAAAATTTATTTCACCTGCTCCAATTTTTGATAACGGCACTAGTTTGTGGAATAATTGCTTAGATAGTGAAATTGGCGAATGGCAATCATGTATGCCATTTAAAAAAAATCACAGGGAACAAATTAAGTTAGTAACATCTTTTAATATTTCTGAACAATCATTAAAAAAATGTGAAAGAATTATAAAAAATGAACTGTCAAAAAGCCCGTTACTTTCTCCACATAGGATAGATAAAATATCCAAATATGTTGGTAATAGAGCTAGACTCTTAGAAAACATAATATCCAAAGTAAATACTCTTTCTCGATAAAAAGGTAGCTATAAATAGCTACCTTTTTATTTATATATTTAATTTACAATGAATTTATATATGTTAACAGATTACTAATATCTTCTATTAAATTCTTTTTTTCATCTGCAGATATAGTAACTTTATCTTTTTTTAAATAAGATTGATAAATTGTTAATATATTTTTAGATGCATTATCTTTACAATTAAGTAATTCCTTAATTTCAATATCATTAAAGTTTAAAATATTATTTAATTCAACAAATTCACAAAATCTAAGTTCTCTTTTACTTGTTTCTATTTTTGCTAAAACACTAGTAGCCATTCCTATTTTTTTAGCTAATTCTTTTTGCGAAAGTTCATTTTGATTACGTTTAGCTATTATTAAATTAGCTATTTTCTTATTGATATTATTTTTATCCATTGTATTAACTCCTTTTAGTTCTATTTTAGAATTATTTTTTATTGACAATTCTAAAATAGAACTGTATAATAAAAACAATAAAACATATAAAACATATAAAACATATAAAACTTATAAAAAAAGGTGGTGATATTATGAAAAAATTTTATAAAAAATATAACAGATTATTTCTTTTTATGTTAACTATTTTTACTTTATCTATGTATATATATTATCCTACACACACTTCACAGATTACTGAAAAATATGTTGTTAAGGAAGGCGATAGTTTATGGAAAATCGCCTCTGAATATCATGATGATTGCGATAATATATTAGAAGATATTTATAACATAAAAAAAGATAATAATCTTAATAATGCTAATTTAAAAGTAGGTCAAGTTTTAGTTATAAAAAAAAGACTTGCATCCAATAACTAAATGCAAGTTGTGATAATTAATTTAACCGTTATTCAAAATTTAAACAAAAATATTATATCACATATATAAAGAAAGGGCAATAAAATGTTATTTAAAAGCGAATCTGAAGTAATTACGATTTTATATATAACTAAAAATAACTATAATAGTTTTAAAAAAACTGTTACACTTCAAGAAGTGGTAAATAATACAAACATAAAATATATTACATTGTATAAAGTTATTCAAAAATTTATACAAGAGGGCTATCTTAAAGAAGGATTAAAAAAAGGAAAATATAAAACTTTTTTTGCAACTTCTGAAGGAATAAAGATCTCTAACAGTATTAGAAATGAATTAAAATAGTTATTATGAATAAAGGAGTTTTTTATATGATTTTAAGAGAACATTTATTATATATTGGCATAGGTCAATGTGGTGGCAATATTGGTGATGAATTTCAGAAGCAAAATATTCAAACAATATGCGTAAATTCATCTTTAAGAGATTTAGATACGTTAAAGTATGTAAATCAAAAACTTCATTTAAAAGATGGTGCAGGTGCAAATCATAATAGAAAAAAATCAAAACAACTTTTTATAAAAGAATTACCAACTTTTTTAAATACAATAGGAGAAAAGGTTCGTCAGCACGATATTAAAATTATATTAGTTGGATATAGTTCTGCTGGTGGAACTGGTAGTGGTATTGGTAATATTGCTGCTGAATTAATTAAGAAAAAATATCCTAATATAGTAGTATGTATGGTTTCTGTTCTACCATCTGATTTAGAAACTATCAAAGCACACTATAATTCCTATCTATGTTTTCAAGAATTAATGCAAAATAAAATTTGTGGTGCAACTTTTATATTAGATAATAATTCATTTGAAGATAAACTTGAAATAAATCGTGAATTTGTAGAAAATTTTTGCAATTTAATAGATATTCCGCAATGTGACAGTTCTCAACTTAAACGAATTGATGAAAATGAAATTTTAGAAGTACTATCTGCTAAAAATATGGCTATTATTACATCTATACCATATATAGAAAATCAAAATATTATTGATTCGTTATTAAAAAGTTTAAATGATAACGTTTATGCTCCTAGAGAAGAAGATAATAAATTAGGATATTTATTATTATCTTTGGCTGATAGAAATTTATCTTTTGAAAAAACACTAGCTGATCTTCAACTGTCTATAGGTAAACCAATAGATGCTTATATTACTTCAAATACTAGAAAAAAAACTATAATATGTTTAACTGGTCTTAAAATGCCTGAAGAACGTATTAATAAAATTAAAAATGTTATAGAGGGTAATAGTAAAATTATTGAAGAAACATTAAATAATAATATTTCTATTACCAATATATCGGATGATCTAAGTAATCTATTAGATACACCAAATTTAGATCTTCCAATAAATAATAATTTAACTAATGATACCAATGATAATAATTTTGAAGATTTAATATCTAAATATTTATAATAAATATATGATTGTGTTAAAAAGATGTTCGAAATCGAACATCTTTTTTTATAAAATCTGCTCGAAATCGAACATATATTTTATAAAATTAAGGATTTTAAAAAATATATTAAGTAATTAATGTTATATTTAAATATACAAATATTTTATATAAAACGAGGAGAACTCATGAAATACTTATACATAATTATATATACGGTTTTAATATATATTTGTTTTATAAATATTTCATTAGCAACAGCGGCTACTGAAGAAAATATTAACATAATATGGCCAACATCAGAAAAAGGAATTATTACTTCACCATTTGGAGAACGTGGAGATTATGGTTCAGGAAGTTTTCATTATGGTGTAGATGTTGGCTATGATGAAGGTATTCCTGTTATTGCTGTAGCAGATGGAATTATTGATTATTATGGTGAAGCAGATGGATTTGTGTATGCAGCAGTTATTTATCATCCGAAACTTAATATTTCATCTCTTTATGGAGATATTGATATTATTAATGGTCTTCATAGTGGTCAAGAAGTAAAACAAGGTGATGTAATAGGTATTATTGCTCCAACAAGAGGAACTAGTACAGGACCGCATTTACATTTTGAACTTCACGCAAAAAGATATCCATTTTTTGGTGGTTCTCAAAATGGAGCTTTTGATCCATTACCATATTTAAATGGTGCTGAAGTTTCATCTGGAGCTTTTGATAATTATGAAAATGATACAAATATTGATTACTCTGTTATTGCTGATATTGCTAAGCCAATAAAAAATATAATTGATACAATTATTACAACTTGTGTAAAAGCAGTTAATACAATAGTTCCTTATGTTTTATATTTATTTATAACATTATCTACTATAGGATTAGTATTATCTGGTTTACAAATAATATCATCTAATGAATATAGTTTAAATGGCATTATAAAAAGTCTTGTATCAAAATCTTTAATTTATTGTTTTTTTATATTTTTGATAACAAATTGGTCAAACGTTTTAAATCTTATAAAAAATTATTTTAGTGAAATGGGGGCAATTGCTACATCCCAGACTGTAGAACAAGTTGGCCAATTAGTATCGGATCCTACAGCTATAATTCAAAAGGGAGCGCAGCTCACTGTTCCATTTTTTAATTATTTAGGTAGTTTTAATTCATCAATAGCAATAACATTATCTTTACCAGCAATTTTATTAGTTGGTATATTAGGATTTATTATTTTAGGAATGTTTTTATTAATAGGTATTCAAATTTTATTAGCATATATAGAATTTTATATTATATGTGTATTTTCTATATTTGACTTGAGCTTTGCAGGATTAAAAGAAACAAGACATTTACGATTTGTAGGAAATGGCATAAATGCTATATTTGCTTCATCAATGAAACTCTTATGGTATATATTTTTTAGTGCCATATTAAGCTTACAATTAACCTCTATGAATTTCAGTGATATGACTACTATGGGGAATCGAGGAGCTATAAATCTTGAACAAGCTGGTCCTGAAGCTATAACAGTATTTATGTCTGCAATTAAAATGCAAGAATCCACAAATAATTATTATGTATATTCTTATGATGGTTATGGTTATGGGGCTTATCAAATAAGTTTTACTAATTGGAATGCATGGGTAGAAGAAGCAGGTCTTCAATCAGATTATAATTGGTCACCTCATGAAAATATGCAACCAGCATGGTCGCCAGAAAGACAAGATGCTGTAGCTAGGTTTAAAATGATGCAGTATTATCAACAGTATGGTAATTGGCGTTCTGTTGCTGAAGCTTGGCATGGTGGTAGTGGAAATGTAGGTTCTGGTGATTCGTATGCAGATAGTGTATTTAAAAAAGCTGGTATGGTTTTACCTAATCCTACATTTGATTTAGTAAAAGCATTTAAATTATTTATAATAACAATTTTGTTTTTTATTTTAGGTAATAAAATAAGTAAAGGTATTATAAGTCTATTTGGTAGTCCTGGTTTTAAATATTATTTATAAGTATTTAGAAAGTAGGTGATTTTTTTGTTTACAGAAATGAAAAAAATATTGATTTTAACTACAATTATAATAAATTTTAATGGAATAGCCCATGCAGGTATTCCAGGTATAACAGAACCCTTTGATCCACCTAATTATTATTCTCCAGAAAATGTGTCAATTCCTGATTCAGCACCATCTCCTTTTACTCTAACAGATTTGGCTAATGGTTATTTAGTACATGATGTAAAAAGTACTAAAAAAGATATCATTTCTAGTATTAAAACATATACTGAATATTTAAATGTAGCTAAAAATTATTTATTAGATTTAACAGATTTAATTCATGCTGAAGATAATAATTTTAGTAATATATTAAAACAGGAAAAAGATAGTATTATACATTCATCAAACTTTAACGATGATGCTAATATAGATAAAATTGATGACTATTTATATAATTTAACAACTAGTAATTACAAAGATAATTATATAAATCTAAATGATAAATATATTTATCTAGATAATATCTACAAAACAGCTTATTCATTATCACGAAATGAATTATCTTCACTTGAAGAAAGACAGAAAAATTTAGACTATACCATAAATAAATTAACCACTATATCATCAACAATGCAAGGTCAGGAAGCTTTATCTTTATTGGATACATTAAAACAATTAGAACTTTTAAAACAACAACAACTTATAAATAATTTAACAACTATTAATGTAGCTAAAATTAGAGATAATAAAGATGATAACTTTAGATTAAAACGTGAAAATTTAAGATTTTTTAATTTAAATTTTGAAGATCCATATAATCCAAGCGACTACTATAAAAAACATTACACCAAAACACCAGGGAAAGGATTTGCTGACTTTGAATAAAATTTATTGGTACGAAAATACCTCTAAACTTATAGGAACTTTAGTGCAACATAATAATTATGTATTATTAACAGCACAAGAAAAAAATAAACTTTCTAATATAATAGATACGGATTATCTTAATGACATAGGAATATCCTTTTACTCTTTATCTAGACTCGTTCCTGAAAATGTAACTTACTATAATTTAAAAGATGGTTTAAATGTTATTACAGATATGTCTATTGCAGGATATTATATTAGTCAAATTAATTCTTCACATTCTAATAATATTAAAGAATTAGAAAGTGATTTAATAAAATATAATATGATTATAGATAACTGTCTAGATAAATTAGATAATTCATTTGTAGATACAGCAAAAACACGAATTTTATATAGTTACTTTAATAATTTAACAACAATAAATTTATACTCTGTAAAATTAGATATAGATATAAATTTAAAAGTTTATATTCTTCTTGACACATATAAAAAATTTATTAATTTTACTTTGAATACTATGGAATATACTTTAATAGATTGTACATTCCTTCAGTATTGTTTGTTTGATTATCTAAATCTATGTAAAAATTCTGATACTTTGATAAAAAAAGAAGACTTATATAACAAAATATTAGACAGCATTAATTTAATAGAAGATTTTCTCTTTGTTAAAAATAATGATGAATATTTAAAATCTATAGATGAAATACATTCTGTATTTGAGAAAATTAAGGTGATAAATGAATTACAATATTCCCCTAATTTGCTTAATAAAAGCGTATTAAACTTAAACAGTAATACACGATTTTTCTTAAGTAAATTTAATCCATATCTATTAAAAAATATTGATAAAATAAAAATTATTTTATCAAAAAACAATATTAAATAGGAGATGATATTTTGAATGATTTAAAAACTCCGTTTACTAAGCAATACTTTAAAATCCGAAAATTATCGGATACAGAATTAAATGAAAGACGTTCTTTAACAGCAATGGCAATAGCTTTGCAAATGGAAAAAAACTTAGCTCCTTGGCAACAAAGTTTTGATCCTAAAAAGGATATTGAATATAAATTACCATATGATGTTATTCAACAACGATTTATTTTAGGTTATAACTTAATAGAATTAATTGCTAGAAAATCAGATAATGATAAATTTTGTAAAAAGCAATATATAAATTTAAATGATATAAAAAAGAATAATTATCATTTAAAAAAAGGCAGTAAAAGTATACCTATGGAACTTTTTTTAAAATATGATATAAGTTATCCTATAGATCCAAAAACTAAAAGATGGACATTTAAAATGACTAAAACAAAAGAATTTATAGCCTATAACAAAGCTATGTTTCACATTGAAGATTTAGTTGGAAAATATAACTTTATAAATTTAGATAAAGAAATTGAACCTACTAAATTTATAGGAAATTTAATAAGAAATACTAAAGTAACATTAATTGAAGAAAAACATCTTATTGAAAGTTATTATGCACCACGTCGCGATCAGATACACATTGGAGATAAAACATCTTATTCAAATGATAGAGTTTATTATAGTGAATTGTTAAGACATACAATTCGTTCTCTGACCAAACCAGGTAGAATTAGTGAAAAAGGAACTGAAGGATTTTGTAAAGATAAAAATGATATAAAATTCTTACGTGATAAATTTAGAGTAGAACTTGCTACCATGCAATTGTGTATAATGACAAAATTACCATATAAACCCACCTTAACTAAATTAGATAATAAAAAAATCTCTTATAATTTTGGTTATATACCTAATTATCTAGTAATTGTAGCTAATGATTCTTATAGATTAGTAAATAAAGCTTTAGAAATAGGTTTAAATTTAACAAAAGAACAAGCTCAGACACAAATAATAGATAAAAACTCATTCAAAGAAAAAATTAAAAAGGACTTATCTTCTCCATCCGCAAAACAAGAGGATAATTCTATAAAAAAGGACACTTCTATTGCTGATTTTATAAAAAACACTTTATCTGAAGGAAAATATAGTAATAGAAAAATTATAGATTTAGTTTTATCCCAAGATTTTAAAGAATTAACAGATAAAGACCTAAAAGAGAAAAAAGATATTGTTAAAAATTTAATAAAAGATGTTTCTAAACAAATTAATAGAAAGAGATGATAAATAATGGATAAAAATTTAAGAAAAATTATTGAAAGCAATCCTATGTTTATAGAATATGGTGGAGCTATAGATGATGAAGGTATTCTATCTGAAGATGATATTATTGATATATTAAATGAAAAGGCAGATGACGAAAATGGCATTTCCAAATAAAATACAAAATAATAGAAATGAATTAGTAAATAAAATAATAAAAGATATACAATCTGGTAAACCTTTTTTCTGGAATGAAGGATTTTTTAATGCTGAACCTAAAAGTTTAATATGTGCTTTACGTAATGAAAAAAGACTTTACAAAGGTATAAATAATTTATTTTTAACAGTATCAGCTTATGTAAATGGATTTAAAGATAGTAGATGGGCTACCTTTAAGCAAATAGAAACAGCTGGATATAAATTAAAGAAAGGTAGTAAAGGAACACACATAGAATATTGGCAATATACTATAGATGCTATGGAGGTCAATCCTAAAACTGGTAAAAAAGAACCTATATATGAAATAGATGAAACAACTGGTAAAAAAAGAAAAATTCAGTTGCCATTAAAAATGCCAATCGTAAAAAATTATGTGGTTTTTAATGCCGAACAAATAGAAGGTATAGAGTTAGAAACATCTCCTAAAATTAATCATAAAAATATTATAAAAGACATGGAAAATATGCTACAACATAGTGAAGCTAAAATTTATTATGACCAAAATAGTAGCAATTATTATTCACCTAGTACAGATGAAATTCATGTAGTTCCTAGAGATAAATTTTATGATATTAATGATTTTTATGCTACTTGTGCCCATGAAATTGCACATAGTACTGGGGCAAAACATAGACTTAATCGTAAAACTTTAACTGAAAATGATGGATTTGGTAATACAATGTATGCCAAAGAAGAACTACGAGCAGAACTTACATCAATGTTTTTAAATCAAAAATATAATATACAATTTGGTCAAAAACATTATGAAAATCACACAGCTTATTTACAAAATTGGATAGAGGTATTACAAAATGATCCTAATGAAATATTTAGAGCTGCTACTGAAGCTGAAAAAGCTATGACATATATTGAAGAAAAGATGATTAATGTTTTAAATAAAAATCTTGACAATAATTTAGAAATAAACTACCAAGACGTTGATAATATTAACAAAAAAGTTAACGATATTATCCAAAGTAATGTTAAGGATAAAAAAACTCAATCAGCAGCAAAACAATATTTAGCTAAAGCCAAAAACTTGTTAAAAGAAAATAATAATATATGGCATAAAGATTTTGATTATAAAATAATTGAAGCCTTAATAGCTAAAGGTAAAACGCCTCATGCTATAAAATTAGCTATAAAAAAATATTCTCCCTCTAGTCTTACTTTAGATGATAAAAAGTTGTCTGAATTAATAAGACTAAATCAAAAAGGATTATCTAGGTGATTATTATGGAAACAAAAATTTTAAAGAATTTGTTATTAAAAGCATCTAATATTAATGCTACAGATATTCACATAAAGTCTAATTGTAATATATTTTTTAGGATCAATAACGAACTAGTGAAACAAGATATTATCTATAATGATAGTGATATCATTTGCATAATTAAAGAAATTAATTCTAAAATTGATAGTTACAAATATGAACAAGATTTTTCTGGACACATAATAATTGATAATCATAATTATAATTTAAGATGTAATTTTTATAAAACAACTTCACTTAATAGTGATGATGATTATAATTTAGCAATAAGAATATTAAATAATACACCAAAAACACTTGAAGAACTAGGTCTTCCTAAAAGATTAGAAAAATTAATAGATGTAGATTATGGTTTAATATTAATATCTGGAGCTACTGGTAATGGGAAAACTACTACATTAGCTAGCTTAATAGAACTTATTAATAATAAATATAAACGTCATATTATTACTATAGAAGATCCTATTGAATATTACTTCAGATCTAATAATTCACTCATAAACCAGAGGGAAATTGGTCCAAATACTAAAGATTTTCCTAGTGCTTTAAGAGCTGCACTTAGACAAGATCCTGATGTAATTATTATTGGAGAATTAAGAGATGCAGAAACTATTCGTACTGCTTTGTGGGCAGCAGAAACAGGACATCTCGTTTTAGCTACAATTCATGCTGGTAATGCTATAGAAACTATAGATAAGCTAGTACAATACTTTCCAAAAGAACAAGATATTATACGTTATAGTTTAGCAAACAGTCTTCAAGGAATTATTTCTCAAAAAATATATCAAAGTTTTTCTTATAAAAAGAAGATATGCTTATGTGATTTATTAATAAATAATTTATTAATAAAAAAATTTATTAGAGAAAATAATTTACAATCTATAAAAAATGAAATGGAAAATAATAGAGATATGATATTAAGAGATAAATCAGAAAAAGAATATAGAAATCTAGGAATAATATAATATGGAATTTACGACAATTTATATGTAAAAAATGTAAAAATAAAGTAACTGTTATAAATAAAACAGATAGAAGAACGGTATTTTGTTCTCCACATTGTAAAAGACTTTATTGGAAGCATAAAAAAAATAAAGACAAGAATCTATTTTAGTGTATTGTTAGATAAATATTATAAAATAAAAAACTCGCAATTACATATTGTAATTACGAGTTATTTATTAAAGTAAGTGGAATTATTCGGGATACCACTATACCCTACGGCATTAAGTATTTATATTATAAATACTTAGCCTTATCTTAGTTCATGACATTGTTAGTACATCTAAAGTCCTAACAAAATTTATTATATATTATAGGATATTATATGTCAATGTCGTTTTAAAGGAGTGTATTTTTTATGAATAGGTCATATGGATTAGGATTATCTATTGGCATTGGAACTGTATCATATACAGTATTATCTCAAATTAAAGATACTAATAATATAATAGATAATGATGTTAGAATTGAAGATATTGGAGTACGAATGTTTGAAACAGGGGAAACTCCTGACCATAAAAATAGCTTAAATCAAGATCGTAGATCTTATAGAGCTTCTAGACGATTAATTCGTAGAAGAAAACATCGAAAAGAACGTGTAAAACATTTTTTAGAACGTATACAATTTATAAATTATGATAAATATAGAACATGGAAAAAAAATTTTAATCCTAATATTTTTCAATTAAAATACGATGGATTATCAAAAAAATTATCACCAGAAGAAATATTTGCTATCATTATTCATTTTTGTAACCATCGTGGTTATAAAGACTTTTATGAAGAAGATGCAACTACAATTAATGAAAAAGAAAGAGGAAAAATAAAAACTGCTTTAAGTAATTTTGAAAAAATATATAAAGATAATGGCTATATTAGTGTAAGTGAAATGATTTTAAAAGATCCGATATTCTTAGGCAAAGGAAATTATCCTGACTATCATAATCACGCTATAAAAAATAAACAAGATAATATTGAACCTCGATTTTTTCTAATAAAAAGAGAATATTTACGTAAAGAATTAATAAATATTCTTAAGAAACAACAACAATATTATTCTAAGTTGACAGACAAAAGAATTAATTTTATTTGTGATAATATTGTATTCATACAAAGAGATTTTGAAGATGGTCCTGGTGATAAAAAAGACTCTACCCGAAAATATATGGGCTTTTTAGACAGTATAGGTAATTGTATATATTATAAAAATGAGAAAAGGGCATTCAGGACAACGATTATATCTGATATCTATTCTTTAATCAATCAATTATCACAAGTCTACTTTATTGATAAAAATACAGAAGAAATTTCTTTTTCTAAAGAAGCTGCTAATGAAATAATAGATTATGTACTCATTAATGCTTCATTAACAGAAAAAGATTTAAAAAATATATTAAAAAAATATGACTTAATTTTGAATAAACCAGGTAATTTAAAATTAAAAATAAACGACTGTCTTAAGGCTTTAAAAATATTAAAAAATACATTAGAAAAATGCGGTTATGATTATACTAGTTTAATTAAAGAAGAACAATTTAATTTAAAGCAACCATCTAAATTACAAAAATTATGTATTTTGCTTTCTAAAAACATAACACCAAAACGTCGTATTTTAGCTCTACAAAAAGCTGGATATAATAAAGAATTACAACAGGAAATGATACGAAAAAACTTTTCATCAACAGCTAATGTATCTGAAAAATATATGATACAAGCTATTGAAGCCTTTAAACATGGTGAAAATTATGGTAATTTCCAAGCTAGAATGTTTAAAGACAAATATAATAATATTACTAAAAAAGAAAAACACTTATTATTGCCTTCTCTTACACTTAAAGATGATGAAGATATTGTAAAAAATGTTGTAGTATTTAAAGCTATAAATGAAACTAGAAAAGTAATCAATGCCTTAATCAGAAAATATGGTTCATTTAAATATATAAATATATTAGCCTCTGATGAATTAGGTCATTCTATTCAAGAAAGAAAACGCATTGTAAAAATGCAAAATAAAAATAGAAAAGAAACCCAAAATATTAGAACCAAAATATTAGAATTAGGATTAAAAAAAGAAGATGAAATTACAACACAGGATATTCAAAGATATAAATTATATCAACAACAAAATGGTATAGACTTATATACAGGTTCAATAATTCCTGAAAATGAAATTTTAGGTACAAATTATGAAATAGATTATATCGTTCCATTTTCTTTAATATTGGATGATACTTTAAATAATAAAGTATTAACAAAAATATCTATAAATAGAATAACAAAAAATACTAAACTACCACTCCAATTTTTAGAAAATGAAGCATTAGATTTTTATAAAAAAACAGTAACTACATTATTCAATAAAGGTAAAATTTCATCTAAAAAATATAATTATCTTCTATTACCTATACTAAATGAAGAAATTTTATCCGAATGGAAATCAAGAAATCTAAATGATACTAGATATATTTGTAAGTTTATTACAAATTACATTTCTTCCAATCTAATATTTGATAGTAACAAAAAGAAAAATGTTTATGCTATAAAAGTACCAATAATATCTAAAATGAGAAAAATATGGTTGAATAAGAAAACATGGGGAGCTAAAGAATTAGATAAAACCAATAATTTATATCATGCTGTAAACGCTTTGGTGGCAGCAAATTTAACACCAGCTTATGTTGAAATAGTATATGATAATATTAGACTTCAACAAATATATAGAGAACATCATAAAACCATATCAAATGAATATATAGATTATCTAAATAAATCTATAAATAAAATGCAAAAATATTATGGTTTCTCTATTGAATATAGTCAAAAATTATTACGTTCTCTTGGAAAAGTACCAGCAATATTAAAAAATATTTGGGCTGAAGCAGATATCCGATTGGCTGATAATACTATTGAATATTATAAAGATATTGATGATGAAAGATTTAGACAAAATATTTGTAGTTTCTATCAAGACAAAGAATTTGCTGAAAGTGTTCAGAAAGTAATTGTTTCTTATAAGTCATATAAAAAATTTCAAGGAAAAATTACAGATGATAATCCTTTACCGTTGAGAAAAAATAAATCTTCTTATATAAAGAAAATGAATAATATCTTAAATGCTAATAAATACTACTGTATTGAAGTCTATAAAACGATAGACAATACAATTAATCTAAGAGGTATTCGCTTTATAGATTTAATACGAAAAAAAGGTAAATTAAAACTTGTTATAGATAATCCTATAGATTATAAACATCATATAATGTATTTATTTAAAAATGATTATGTAAAAGTCTATAAAAATAATAAATTACTTTTTAAAGGATATTACAAAAGTGTTGGTAATATAAATCAAAACATCTTAATGTTTAAGATAGACAATTCATCAATAAATACATTAAAATTTATTGGAAAACAATATAATATAAAAAAATATGATGTTAATATTTTAGGTAAATTAGGTGGTGAAATAAAATGTTCCGTACCGTTTATGTTTCACAAGGGCAACAATTAAATATTAAAAATAATTGGCTAATTATAAAAGATGATTCTAAGAATTCTGCTATTCCATTAGATGATATTCAAGCTTTGATTATTGACAATTTGCAAACAATGATATCATCTTACACTTTATGTATGTTAGCAAAGAATGGTATAAATACCATTCTTTGCAACGATAAACATTTACCAGCATGTAATATTCTATCACTAAATAATCATTATAAATCATCATCAGTATTAAAAAATCAAATATCATTATCTAAAAATATAAAAGATATTCTTTGGCAAAATATAATTGATGCCAAAATTAGTAATCAAATTAAAGTTCTACAATTAAATAATGTAGATGATTTTATATTATCAAAATTAAAACAATTAAAATTAACATTATTACCAGGAGATACTACAAATAGAGAAGCTGTTTGTAGTAGAATATTTTTTTATCAACTTTATGGTAAAAATTTCAAACGATTTAATTATGATAATTTAAACATAGCTTTAAATTATGGTTATTCTATTATAAGAACAGCCATTGCACGTTCACTTACTGTTCATGGATATAATTGTGCATTAGGTATACATCATAAAAACCAATTCAATTCTTTTAATTTAGCTGATGATTTTATAGAACCATTTCGTCCATTAGTAGATTTATATATTCATAAAAATCAAAAAATATTTTTAGAAAAATTGACTAAAAAACATAGATTACTATTAATAAACTTATTAAATCATACTGTATTATTAAAAAATAAGCAGTTTAAATTATATATAGCAATAGATAAATATATAAATAGTTTTACTGCATATATTAATTCCCAAAATATTGATAACTTTTTACTTCCAAAAATAGATTATGAGAAATAGATTTATGAGACTAATATTAATGTTTGACTTACCAACAAATACATCTACAGATAAAAAAAATTATAATACATTTAAAAAACATATAGTAAATTTAGGGTTTTGTATGTTACAATACTCTATATATACTAGAATTGTAAAAAATAATGATGATGCAGACAAATATATACATCGTTTAAAATACAACATTCCACCTAAAGGCTCTATTAGATTATTAAAAATTACAGAAAAACAATATAGTAATATGTTAATATTACAAGGAAATATTACTTATTCTGAACAGCTTTTAGAAAATATAAATCAAATTATCGATTTATAATAAATTAACATATATGTATTAATTGATAGCATGAAGTAGTTTTAGTATCATGACATTTTTAGTACCTCTAAAACTGAAGTAATAGGTGGATATTCAGACCGTGAAGTTTTAGTATCATGACATTTTTAGTACCTCTAAAACTAGAAAAATAAAAATTCTAAAAGATATTAAGTTTTAGTATCATGACATTTTTAGTACCTCTAAAACGGTAGTAATTTTATTCTTGCCTACTTCTTTGTTTTAGTATCATGACATTTTTAGTACCTCTAAAACACAGAGAATAGAAAGTGTTAAAAATTTTAGTTTTAGTATCATGACATTTTTAGTACCTCTAAAACCGGACTTACCTGAGCCAGTCGAACCGACTGGTTTTAGTATCATGACATTTTTAGTACCTCTAAAACTTTTAGAATTAGATTTAAGCTTGACATTGAGTTTTAGTATCATGACATTTTTAGTACCTCTAAAACATATGTTTGTATTTATGTTTAACTTATTTTGTTTTAGTATCATGACATTTTTAGTACCTCTAAAACCTTACAATAAATCATCAAATGAACAAGATAGTTTTAGTATCATGACATTTTTAGTACCTCTAAAACTCATGTTAATAGTTATTCTGAGGCTATAAGGTTTTAGTATCATGACATTTTTAGTACCTCTAAAACGCTTGATAAATTCCAAAAATGGTAAATGTAGTTTTAGTATCATGACATTTTTAGTACCTCTAAAACTAAATATATGCCTCTAATTCCAGTAGTTTTAGTATCATGACATTTTTAGTACCTCTAAAACTTTAGATTTGGGTTATATATATGCTAAATTGTTTTAGTATCATGACATTTTTAGTACCTCTAAAACTTTCATCAGTTACTATTTGAAAGTCATATTGTTTTAGTATCATGACATTTTTAGTACCTCTAAAACCAGAAAAAAATCTATGCTTGTGTTTAGTAGTTTTAGTATCATGATATTATATGTAAAAAAAGAAGTGTATTTTTTTACCACATTGCAAAAGAATTATAAAAACCTCGAGAAAAACAAAATTTCTCGAGGTTTTTTATCTCCAATTATTTTCTTAAACTATTTTCACTATATAGTGTTACATATAATAAATCTGATTTTAGAATAAAATTTATCACTTTACCATTATCTATTATTGGAATATATATACAATAAAAATCATAAAATTCTTCATTTATTTCTATTTTTATTATTTTTTCATCTATTAATTCTGTTCTTTCTTTTTTTTGACTTACTTTAGTAATCAAATCACTTATACTATTTGGATATTCATTATAAATTAGTATATATTCTTGAAGTAAATCATCATACATATTTAAATATTCTTTAAATCGCCTACAGATAATTAATTCATTACGTATATTCATAATAAAACATAATATCATCAGACTTAATGAAAACCAATATATTGTATTATTATATTTTATTACTATATATATAATTATTATTATATATATAAATGTTAATCCAATTAAACAAAAACTTCTATATTTGACTTTTTGATTTTTATTTTTAAAAAATATCTTTTCTAATTTCTTATTATACGATATTAATAAAAACAATATATAAATTATAGTAATTATAGTATAATAATCATTTATATCTAACATATATATGATGCTCCTCATTAACTTTTATAATTTTTTAAAAATATATCTATTACGTATTGTGCTAGTTAAAATTTTTACTTGCAAAAAAAGTTCAACAATAGTACATTTCTAAGTATTTCATCACAAAGAAGTGTATCTAATGTTGAACCAATCTCATTGTAAGCTAAATACTTTAAAATTTCAATCCCATTTATTAAATTGGTACAAATTTATTCAACCTTTATACCAAAAATATGTTCCTTCTTCTATTCGCCATCGCAGAAATATTCAGCACTGTAAATTAGATTATCATCATAAGATAAACTTTTTAACGGAATAAATAATTTTCTTTTTGTACTTTCTTTATAGTATTAAGTATAATTTGTCGTTGCATAGAATTAGGTTTATCTTTTAATTCTGTAAAGGTATCTCTCTTATTCATTACATGTTGTATTATAGCTCTATTACTCAAATTTTTATTCATTTCATTAGTTATAAAATTTGATAAAACATTATTATTTTTATCTAAATTCATAGATTCTTCTTTTTCTACAGCTTCAATAGGAATAGGAGAACATTTCTCTAAAACCTGTTGAATTTGATTTTTATTATAACCTTTTTGTAAAAGAACTTCCTTCATCATATCATTTTCTTTTTCACTCCATACAATATTAGGAGATTTTTTTAATATCTTTGAAGCTTCTAGCATAAAATCTTCATTAATAGTATTTATAACATTACTTTGCTTACTAATATCTTTAGCCATAAACTGAATTTGTTCTTGCTTTATAACAATAATTGCCTTATTAACTATATTTTTTGATTCTTCATTACTAGGTAATAATGGAGAATTGTTCATCAGTGTCTTTGCTATTTCATTTGGGTTATATCCTAACAAAATCATATGTTTAGCAATTTTAAAATCACTATTATTTTCTTTAAAAAATTGTGCTTCTTTATCACAACTCATAACAACCTTATTATGACAAAATTTAGTTGCTTCTTTTAAGTATTCATATTTAGCTGAATTCTTGTTTCTTCTTAATATATTAATTGCAGCACTTAACGAATTAATATTTTTTCTATCTTTATATAAATGTTTAATAGTATTTGATAAGTTTGCAATATTACCAAAACAAATAAAATGATTTCTTATTTTATTTATTCTTCTATTTTGTAATTTTTGTATTTTTATTGCTGCTGATATATTCTTAGCTGTCATATATATGTCTTTATCTAAAAATTTTTCTACATCTATATCTTCATATGTTATATTATGTTCTGACATATAGTTTTCTATCTTTTGTTCTAAACTAAGATTATCATTCTTCTTAAACAGCTGATTAAGTTTAGGAACTTCAAATGGTATTTTCATATTTTCAAGTTTATACAGTGCGTCTATGTCTTCATTTTCTAATTGTAGTGGAGATAACAATTTTACAGTATTACATATTTCCTCTTTGTTAAAACCCTGTTTTTTTAATTCATCAATAATAACTTTTTCTGTATAACCATCATATGTCATTACATCATTTGTTGCATCATAACTTGCATTTAATTCATGATACAATTTCAAATAACTATTTACTACATCATTCTTATAATCATCATTTATATAGTGTGCTATATTTTGTGCTTTTTTAGCATAATTAATCCAATATCTTAAAGATTTTTTAGTATCAAGTTCAATATCATTTTCTCTAACATTTTTAAATTTATTTACCGCATTTATCAACCAATTTTCATCAGAAAATTCATCAAAAATAATTTGATTGGATTTATCATCTATCTTAGTTTGTCTAATTGATTTATTTATAGCTCCAACATTTTCAATCAATGTAATCATCTCCTGTAATCACTTATAAATTATAAACTTAATATGTTATCTGTTTCTTGTACTAATCTATCTGCATTGTTTATTGTAATATTATCTTTAAATTCATCATATTCATCATCAACTATTCTTGCTACTAAATTTCCCATAGAAGAATTACTTGCAAAAGCTTCAGCTAAAATTTTTGCGTTATTAGTATTATTGTTGTAATTATTACTTGAATATCCTGTTTCCTTGACTTCATAAGCAATATTTTTCCCTTTATCGAGCTGAATTTGCATTCCAGCAGCTTTCCTTAATTTACCAATAGTATGCAACTGTAAACGCATATTATTTAAATTATTATTAAGTTGATTATAATTGTTTTTAATTGGAAGATTTTTTTCTAATATGCCATTTACTATTTTACTTATATACATTTTTATATACATTTTAACTTCTGGCTTGTTTAAATAATTAACTATATCTTGTTTTAGATTCATAGCATATCTTTCATTTTCAACAATAGATTTCTCTAAAGAATATTTAATGTTTATGTTTTTATCATAAACAAGTTTAAATTTAGTATCTTGTAGTTTGTTTTTTAATACATCAATATTTTCAACAATATCTTTTAATTTCTCTTTATCTTTATTAATTTTAGTTATCAACTCTCTAAAGGTTTTATATTTACCTTTAGTTACTATATCTGTAGCCATTATTTTTGCTCTTTCTTCAGATATAACCTTAGAATATAATTTTTCTAAGTCTTTTTGTAACTTATTAATATTTATTGATAATTCTTGTGAAAGATTTTTTAATATATTATCAACTTGTAATGCTGTATATCTATTAGAAGAATTAACAGTATTATTCTGTTCTTGTGAAAGATTGTTTAATATATATGCTCTTAATTTATTTGTAACCAATGTCAATTTATTGGTTAACAATTCATATTCTCTTTTAACAGGTTCATTTTTTCTTAAAATTATATTGACTTCTTTTGTTATTTTAGCTTTATATTCTGGTTTAAGAAGTCTTTTATTAGCTACTTTTAAAATATTTTTAAACTCGTTTTTGACATTTTGATATTTATTAAGTAGACTTGTAATTTCATTTTGTCTATTAATATTTGAATTATCTCTTTGTAATAGATTTAATTCTCTTTTTAATTTAAATTCATCATTACTTATAATTTTCAAATTCATATAAGCATGATATTCTTCTGATGTCATGTGTTTTGTTCTAGATCTTTCTAAAGCAACTCTGTAAGTTATTACATCTTTAGATTTATCTGCTAATTTATTAGATAAATCTATAATTTGTTCTCTTAAAGCAGATATGCTATTGACTTTAGATGTATTAACATCTTTTCTAGTTAATACATCAGATAATACTTTTGCTCCTTGTTTCTTAGCTAAATCTGCATTAACTAAAAGTTCATCCTGTCGTTTGATATCTTCAAACAAATATGATGCTTTGATTAATTTATTACGTTCTTGAATTTCTTTTCTACGTTCAAGCAGATTAATCACTTTAGAATTGGATTTATCTATACAAATATTTACACCTAAATATTGTTCAGGCGCTCTATTTAAAATTTCAGCTTTAACAAAATCCTTATTTTTTAGTGCATCTTCTCTTTGTTCAGATAAAGATTTATGACTAATTTCTTTATCAACTCCATATTTTTTTAGAATCTGATTATTAATATCTGCCCAAAGTTTTCGTATATTAGCTAAAGTTTCTCTACGAATCTTAATATTATCCATAGAAAAACGTCTATCTTTTCTACATCCACCTAATTCAGGATTTTTATTTCTCGCTCTTGAAAAGAATACTTCAGGAGGACGTTCATTTACTTTTTCATATTCATCTATGCATCGTTCTGAAAACATAAGATGACAATGAATCTGTTGTTTTGTATTATCAAGTGCTGCTTCTTTATCATGAATAGCGAATGCAAAATATTTATCTTGTAATACCTCACATTGTTTAATGAAAATATTTATTATTTCTATATTTTGTTCAAGAGTCAATTCTTGTTGTAAAGATAATTCTAATTCCCTGTAAGGTGTTCCATTTTTTTGTTCATATTTATCAGCGGCTGCAAAAAATACTTTAGGAGAATTATTAGCCCATTTAGGTAAATGATTACTCTTATATACACAGCCACCTTTTTTAGCAAAAATATTTTCTCTATTTATATAATCAGCATGACTAGCTGCAACTGCTTCTTTTTTATTAGCAGATAATAATTTATCTGCTAATACTTCTACGTTTCTTTTTACTCTTCTAAGTACATCCCGTCGCATAGGTTGATATTTGTCGGTTTCTTCGAGGTCCATACCATTTGATGAAGAATTCGACAAAAACATCCCAAGACCTGACTGTTGAACATCCATATCCCATGTGGACACATCTTGCAAGCTAAACTCATTTTTGGTATTAAATTCACATACTGAGTTTTCTTCAGAGAATTCAATGTTGGCGAGAGATACTCCGTGTCTATCTTTACATTTTTGGTGATATTCACTAATTCTTTTCCCATCAGCTTCATACTCTTTCTGTATATTTTTAATTTTATTGTTAACTTCATCATTAACAATATTTACATTATCTACATAATTCATTTCTACAATTGATTTCGATACTTTATCTTTAAAATCATCACTACCAGAAATATCAATTTTATCTGTTACAGATATTCTTTTAGCTAGAGCTAATGCTAGCTGTACAGTTTCTTCACTAGCATTGTCTGTAATTTTTAAAGAATCACCTTTTTGAATAATGCTTCCTGATGAATTGATATATAATTTATTAACTTTACCTGATAAATTTTCTGTAGTTATTAATTTGATTTCGTTTTTTGATGTAAATGTTTGTGTTTTTAATATATTTTTTTCATCAACATCTTTAAACTTACCTTCTCTGTTAATATAATCTGCATGGTCTTTACCTTTTACAGTTTTAGTATTATGCTTATTAACTTTTAAACTTAAATGGTAAAGAGCCATTTTATATTCTCCTTTCTAGTTATAAAAAATTTTAACTTTAGTTCAATGAGTGAAAACCTGCAACGAATGGCAAATCCTTTAATTTCATACAAAAAGTTACGTTTATTTTAATAAACGTCTAAGTGCACATTACTTTATTCTTGCTTTTTATTATATCATTTACCTATTGGACATTAGCGGACATTTACGGACATTAGCGGACATTTACGGACATTTGTATTAACAAAATAATAAATATATTGTATTATGCACTTGTGGAAGATTTAAAAAAGGCTATTATTCGACTAAAAAAAATCAATTCAAAATTAACAGCTCTAAACCAAAAGATAAATATTTCTAATCAGAAAATAAAGCAATTAGAAAAACAGACTGCTCTATTAAAATCTAATTATCATAAAAACAATTGTGAAACTCTAGATTTTATTATAAAAATTTTTAAAATAGATTTCTTCAAAGAACGAGATATATTCTTTCAAATTGTAGGATTTATTTATGCTACAAAGAAAAATATTTTAAATAAAGAACAGTTAAATTTTTTTAAATTATTAGGTAAAAAATATTTGAATAGAAGGTGAATTGTATTTGCTATTGGAAAATAAAATCCAAAAGTTTCTTGATGCTAATGAAGTGATAGATAAAAAAATATCTAGTGCTAAAAAAGGTATAGAATATCACAAAAAGGCAATAGAAAAGAAAAAAATTCAAATTGGTATTCTTCAAAAAGAAAAAGATTTAAATATTAGAAAAATCTCTGAATTAAAAACTAGAATTATTCATGAACAAACTGGTATTGACCTAGCTAATGTGGATATAAATAAATTGTTGACCTTAATGGAAAATAATAAAAAAGATTTATTAATTGATACTGATATTAAAAAAGATATTTTAGAAGATGTAGAAACTGATTCTAATGCTGAAGAAGATATTTCAAAAGATAAAGAAAATCTTATTGATAACGCTAAACAATTATCTAATATTGGAGAAATAAAAAATGAAACTATTTATAGCTGAAAAACCAAGTATGGCAAAAGAAATTGCCAATGTAGTATCTGAAATATCAAATGTAAAAATAAAAAAAAATAATGGATACTTTACCATCGGCGATAATATAATAACCTGGCAATTTGGACATTTATTGGAGCTAAAAAGTCCAGAACAAATTGATGAAATTTATAAACAATGGAATTTTAATACTTTACCAATAATACCAAAAACATTTGAAAAAATTATAAAGAAAAATTGTATTGAACAATTTAACATTATAAAAAGTTTAGTATCAAATAATAAAGTATCTACTATAATACATGCAGGCGATCCAGATAGAGAAGGTGAATTATTAATTCGTGAAACTTTATATAAGATAAAAAACCAAAAGCCTGTAAAACGTATTTTATTGAATGCTTTAGATTCAAAATCTATAAAATTAGCTTTAACAAATTTAAAAGATGATGCTATCTTCGATAATTTATATAAATCTGCTGAAGCTCGCTGCGAAGCAGATTGGTTAATTGGTATGAATTTATCTAGAGCATATACTTTATTAATGAATAGAGCTGGTTATGATAAAGTAATAAACATTGGTAGAGTAATGACTCCTACAATGTGCTTAGTAGTTAACAGAGAAAATGAAATAAATATATTTAAACCAACTACACATTATAAATTAGAAGCTACCTTTAGACATCAAAATGGATTATTTAAAACAAAATTAAACAGCAATGATTTAGCAAATGATAAAGGTTATATTTTAGATAAACAAGTATTAATTAACATTCAAAATGATTTAGTTAATATAAATCCTGAAGATATATTAATAAGCAAATATGAAGTTGTTTTAAAAAAAGAAAGACAAAGACTCCCATATTCTTTGTCTAAATTACAAATTGAAGCAGGTAAAAAATATGGATATAGTCCTCAAAAAGTATTAGATATCTGTCAAGAACTGTATGAAAAAAAATTAACAACATATCCACGCTCTGATTGTGATTATTTACCTCAAAATCAATTTGATAATGCTTATGTTATTTTGGAAAATTTAAAAAATGAATTTCCTACATTAGTAAAAGAATGTTCATTAGATATAAAAAGTCCTGCTTGGAACGACAAAAAAATAACAGCGCATCACGCTATAATACCAACAACTTTAAAAGTAAATAAGAGTATCTTGAGTAAAGAATGTTTTAATATATATACTATGATTGCGCTGGCATATATAGCACAATTTTATCCTGTACATACTTATAATCAAACAAATGTTGAAATAAAAGTTTTAAATAAAAATTATATATTTACAACTACAGGTAAGACAATATTAGATATAGGTTGGCGTAAACTATACTCTTTTTCTGATGATAATGAAAAAAAAGAAAATCTTATACCTTTATGTAATGAAGGTGATAAATTAATTTATCTTACTTCTAATATAATTGAAAATATAACTAAACCTCCAAAAAGATTTACAACTTCAAGTCTTTTGGAAGCTATGAAAAATATAAACAAATATGTTGTAAACCCTAAATATAAACAACTATTAAAAACAACTTCTGGTATTGGCACTGAAGCAACACGAGCTGGAATTATCGATAAACTAATTGATAAAGGTTTCTTAGAATTAAATAAAAATAATCTTCATCCTACAAAAATCAGTATTTATCTAAATAATATTTTACCCAAAGGAATAAAAGAACCTGACCTTACTGCGATTTGGGAAGATTGGTTAACACAAATCAATGAAGGTACTTTAGATGTAAACAAATTTAATCATAATCAAATTGCTCTTATAAAAAATGCTATTGATTTTACAAAAACACTTAAAATTAAATCTTTTAATGAATCTTCTTATTCTTGCCCATATTGTAATTCTTCATTAAGATTAATAACATTAAAAGACAAGAGTAAAATTTGGATATGTTTAAATAAAGATAATTGTAAAAAAGGTTTTTTTTCTAATTTGAATAATAAGCCAGTATTAATATCTTGCCCTAATTGTAAAACTGGTTATTTAAAAAAGCGTAAAGGTAGTAAAGGATATTTTTGGTCTTGTGATAACTATCCTACTTGTAAAACTACCTTTTCTGACAAAAACGGTAAACCTGCAATAAAATAATAAAGGAGTATTATATGATATATGATGATTAGAAAAAGTAAAGATTTCTTAAATTTACCTATTATATCTTGCAGTGAAGGTATTACTGTTGGAACGACAGTAAAATTTTTAATAAATGCTACTGAAAAGAAAGTATCTAGCATAATAGTGAGTGATGATGAATATTATAAAGGTGTAAAACTTTTACCAGTAAATTTAATACTTGGTGTTGGTAATGATGCTTTAGTAATAAATAAATCAAGTAATATTGTTCCTTATACTAATATTGCTACTGCTGAAGATTTATTAAAAGAACAAATTGATATTATTTCAAGTGTCGTAATAAATAATCATGGCAAAAAAGAAGGTATTGTTGATGAATTTGAAATTGATGATGAGTACAATATTGTTAATGTTATAATTAATAAAAATAGTAATCTAGTTTCTATTCCTATAGGTAAAGTTAAAGTTTTTGGTAAAAAACTTACTATAATAGAAGATGAAGATATCATAGAAAAAAATGGCATTAATATTTCAGATGATAATATTGATAAAGAAAAAGAATTACATTCAGATGTTAATGTTGTATCACCTTTAGATAATCTTCCAACTAATCCAATCAATGATACTAATGATATTAATAAGATTAATTTATATGAATATGATGTTTATTATGACTCTAAATTTATTTCTGATTTTAAAGTAGGAAATAAAACATATAAGAAAGGGACTAATTTTAATGAAGAAATACTAAATGAAATTTACAGTATTGAGCCTAATATATTAAAAGATTTAGTTAATGTTTTAGAATAATACAGATACCTCCTAAAAAATATATATGATAGAAAAGAGTCTTGATATGAAAATCAAGACTCTTTTTCTATTAAACCATTTTGTTTTAAACTAAAAAAATTATTATCTCCAATTATTATATGGTCTAAAATTCTAATTCCTAATATTTTACCTGCCTCAACTATTCTCTTAGTTACATAAATATCTTCTATACTAGGAGTTGTATCTCCACTTGGGTGATTATGAGCTAATATAATAGCAGATGTTGGGTATTTTAACGCTTCTCTAAATATTTCTTTTGGTTCAGCAATAGAAGTATCTATTGAGCCTTTAAAAATATCTTCTATAGATATAATATTGTTTTTAGCATTTAATAACACAATTATAAAATTTTCTTGTGTTGCATATCTATATTGTGGAATTAATATATCTGCTATATCTTTTGGTGTATTTATAGTTATTTTTTGTTTTTTATCTAATTTTAATAGTCTTTCTAAAATTTCTTTTAAAGCATATATCTTTTCTTGTTTTTTTTGCCCTATACCATGTATTGCTCTCGGTGATTGTAAAATATCTTCTAAACTGTTTAATCTTAAATCATCTGAAATTTGTAATCCTAATAATATACTTAATAGTTCATAATCTTTTTTTATTTTCATGTTCATTTTTATTTTTCCTTTCTTTTCAGCGATCATTTTTTTGTCACTTTTCGCACGTCTTTAGATAATGTCAGAAATGAAAAAAGCAAAGGTAGCAAAGCTATACATTTTACCCTTGCTTTTTGGAATGAATGACATTACAGTGAAAAAAGAAAAGCGATAAAAATTTATTTTATCATTGTTTTTAAATTAAATCTGAAAGATTATTTTCATCATATAGTATTTTTTATCACTTGATATACATAAAAAATAGCAGATTATAATTTAGTTAACTAAGTTATAATCTGCTGATATTATTTTATTATTTATTTAATTATTGACTTATTTAGTTAGCTGATTATTAAGCTCATTGACTTTTTCTATACTTAAGCCCGTTCCTATTGCTACTGTTTTTATGTCTAATCCTAATCTTAAAAAATTAATAGCATTTTGTATTTTTTCTTCAGCTTTACCTTCAGCTTTACCTTTTTCCCTAGCTTCTCGTTTTACTTTATTAAATCTAGTTGTTTCTTCTCTGATAGCATCTTCTCTTTGCTGATAAATGCTTTTTCAAAGTATACTGCTTTTTTTAATAATGGCTCATTCATCACCAGCACCTCCAATTCTTCTTGATTACATCTACCAGAAAAATATGCTCCCCATGCTTCTAATTTTTTCACTTTTTTAATATCGCTATATTTTAATTTAGGAAGCTCTAAAAAATGTAATGACATACAATCTGTTAATATTTTATCTGTATCATCTAATCTAAATCTTGCTACATTATGCCAAGCATCTATATCATCAAATAGGATAAAATCCAATAAATTTATACCAATTACAGGCTTTAATGTTTCATAGTCTTGACCTTTTACCATTTGTTCTGAAAACATTCTAGATATATAAAACATTGAACGTTTTGGCATATAATTTTGTCTTGATACCTGTAGTTCGATATTTACAAATGTTTTATCATCAACACTTGCTTTAATATCTAATATTGCAAGTTTACCGTCTTTCGTTAATGGATTATATTCAGGATTTAAAAATTCAACTTTTTTAAACGCATTTTCTTCTGTTCTATTTAATATGAGATTTAAAAATCTAAGAGTTAAATCACTTCTTTTATCATCTCCCATTAACCTTTTAAAGAAATAATCATTCAATCTGTTTAGTGTTCTTCTTTTCATTGTCTGCACCTCTTATTCATTATATCATTATTTATTGTTTATAGATATGATAAGCTAAATGCTTATCATATCTAATCTTATAACTAAACTAAATCCTTTCAATGTAAAAATTAGGATAATATCCCCTTTTCCCTTTACAATATACAAATTTGAATATATCTACTAATTCATCAAAATTTGTAGTTGCATATTTTCCCAAATAAACATCTTGAAAAACTTTTGTATCAAAATTTAATTTAGCAGGAATTAATCTTACAATTTTTCCTTTATTATATTGATTTCTTGCAATATTTTTATTAACTTTAATCACAACTATCTTCCTTTCTATCTTGCAACTATTTTTTTGTCGCTTTTCGCACGTCTTTAGATAATGTCAGAAGGGAAAAAAGCAAAGGCAACGTAGTTGTTCATTTTACCCTTGCTTTTTGGAATGAATGACATTATAGTGCGAACAGAAAAGCGATAAAAATTTATTTTATCATTGTTTTTAAATTTAATCCGAAGGATTTATTCTTGTATCATATGACGATTTTTTAACTTTATATATGAATAAAAAAACAGCAGACTATAAACTAAGTTATAATCTGCTATTATAATTTAGGCTATATACTTTAATTCAGTATCTTGTTTCATATGCACATCATCTGTCGCTATTTTTAACTTTGTTGTTTTAGCAAATTCTATAACTAAATTATTCATCAAATTATCTTTAAATACAGGGACATTTCTATATAATTTAGCTTGTACAATACTATCTTTATTAATTTCTAATAATATTTTAGGTTTTCCAGTATTATCTGATATAGCCACTAATTGAAGTTGATTATTTATTCTGTTTTTATATCCTGCTGAACAATTTTTCATCTGACGAGCTATATATTTTAAATTACTATACTTATTTATACAACTACATTGAAATTTAGTATTCATCATGTAAAGATTAAATCTATTTACAATATTTTTTGATATATGAAATCTTATTTCTTGGTCTGCTTGCTTTGATACTTCGATAGAAAGCCAATCATGTGCTTTACTGAAAGGAATTTTATGTCTTATAAAATTTTTCTTAATTTTATTATTAGCAGTATGCCATAAATTCATGATATCAAGTAGTATATTACTCTTATTTTCTAAAAGTTGTTTTAATTTTAAATTTTTATATATCTTTAAAATAAATAACTTATAAAAATTACATATAGTTTTTACTTCTTTTTGTATATTTTTTTAAGTATTCTTCTTTATTACAATAATAACTGTTTTCATTGATTTCTATTTCTATTTTATTCTTATAATATTCATATAAAATATTAGCAATATCTGTATTTTTTATTTCACATATTTGCTGTAATAAAAAAATATACTTATAATCAAAATGTTTTTCCATATTTCTAGTACATGGTAAAGATAAAATCTTAAAAGAAGCTTTATTATATGACAAATTTTGTTTTTTCATCAATGTATATATATCTTTTTCAAAATTTTCATTTAAAAAATTATCTATATATAATTTTTTATAATTTAAAAAATTATCATGATAACTTACATTTGGACTATCCCAAAATCTAACTTTATGAGCTAAATTTAATACATTAGCAAATAATTTATGTCTAAAACCTACATTAGATATATATACTTGTTTTTTTGTATATCCATTTACATTTTTTTCTTTTTTTATAATTAAATCCCTTAATCTCCTTAAAAATTGAGAAAGTGTTGTTCCTTTTCTAACTATATGCTTTATATCATAAAACCATAACGCTGTATTCTCCATTAATTTTTGATAATCTGTCATGTATCCTATTTCTAAATCATCACTAATTTCCTTATCAATATATCTTTTCCATGTAACATTTTCGTTTTGTATATCAAACGCATAAATTTCTTTAATATCAAAAACTTTAATCATAAATAATTTATCAATTATCTGTATTGCTTTATAATTTATCTTTAAAATCACTTTAGATTTCATCTCTAATAATTTTAAATTTGCTACATATGGCAAATATTTATTCTCTGCACTACTATATCTTATGTCGTTATCTATAGAAAGATGTCCACAAATAGGACAAAATATTCTACTATATATAGGATAGTTATCTGCATAATGATATCCCTCATCAAATTCAAATTGTGTTTGACAATATCTACAAAATCCTGTTTTTTTACTAATAAATACTGAAGGTGTTCCTGTTTCAAGATAAGATTTATAAGTTTCATAAGAGCCAATTGTTAATTCTTCAATTATTTTCATAATTATTCTCCTTTATAAAGGTAGTTAGAATATATTAATATACATTCTAACTACCTATTATTTATTTAATAAGATTAAATAAAAATTTATATCTATAATCCTTTTTTATTTCTCTTATTCTTTTTTTTATAATATTAGCTTCTCTGTAAGTATATCCCCATAAAATATCTCCAGTTACACAATCTATTCTTTTTTGCAAAATTACATTACCATACAACGGTTGCATGTGATTAGTTGTATATCCATAAAGTATAGATGCTAATAAATTTATCTTATTATTTCTCTTTAGCCCAAATTCATCATCAAATAAAATCGTACTTTTAAACGGAAAATTTATTTGAACATCACTTTCATCAATCATTCTACAATCTCTTTCTATTAAATCACACATATCCAATAAAGATATCTTCTTCTTCTTTACTGAAAATTTAACATCTCCATTAGGCTTTAATAAAACATAAACTTTTTTCATATTCATCTTCCTTTCTTTATTGCGACTGTTTTTTTGTCGCTTTTCGCACGCTTTTTAGAGCAATAGAAAAAGCTATTACAAGGGCAGTTAAAAACTGCAACGTTTACCCTTGTAATAGCTTTTGTAGTTGCTATAATTAAGCGAAAGAAAAGCAAATATTATTTTTCTCATTCATTTAAATTATTTATAAATAAACACAAGCTCCACCATAATTACGGCTATATGTTATTCTTAATTTAAATTTATATGCTAATTTTTCTATTTCCCAACTATTATTATCTAGTCCTAAATATATCTTTTTTTTACAAAGAAGCTCCAAAATTTTATTTGCAACTATATATTGACCTTCTTGTAAAAATCTGTGATAAGCAAACATTAATTTTATTTTATTATTATTCATTATATCAATTCCTTTTTTTAGAGATTAGAGGGCTATTGCCCTCTAATTTCATTTTTTATCAATAACTTTTTTTGAACATAATTCAAAACTATTTAAAATGATTTGTGTATAATATTTTTTCATACCATCATTGTCTATATATTCACTAATACTGATATTACCTTCAATCTGTATTTTATCTCCTTTTTTTATATCTAAATTTCCCATAGTTTCTGCAAGTTTTCCAAAAACTACTACGTTATAATATTGGGGCTTTTTCTCTTTGGTTTTCTTATTAAAAACATTTTCTACAAATGGAAATTTTAAAATGCAGATACCTTTATCAGTAAAATTTATATCTAAATCTTTTGCTATTCTTCCTACACCATATACTCTCATTCTAAATTTTCCTCCGCTTCTTCAAAAAGAGATAACTCATCTTTATTATCTTGTTTATTCTTTTCATTAGATTTAATATTTTTAATATTATTTTCTTCTATTACCTTAGTTGTTTTATTTAATTCATCTAAAACTAACTTATGTTTATCTAGTAATTTTTCTATATGGTTTAATGCTCTTACCTGAGAATCAATATATGCTTTCACTACTTTATTATTTCCAGCATTAGGTTGACTATTATCATAAAGTATTAATCTGTACATATCTTCAAATACTTTATTTTCCATAGTAATCATTCTTCTTAATTGTGTTACATCAATTTTAGAAATATCACTATCTATAGTATTTATATCTAACATCATTTTATTTCTCCTTTTGTAGAGATAGAAGGTTATACCTTCTATCTCTACATATAATATTAAAATGGTATAAAATTCATACAAGGTTTTTGTTTTATAAATTTAATCTGTTCGTATTTTAAATTTTTTATATAAGCTTCTATTACTGTTGCTTCTTCTTCACTAAAACCTACTGAAATTATTCCTTCTGGTGTTTCCACATCTTTTTGAACCATTACATCTCCACATAAGACTTCGCCATGCTGTTTATACCCAAATAAAAGTGAAGCTTTTTTATTAATAGATTTATCTGTATATAAAAACTCCTCATCAAATACTAAACTTATATTTATTTTGTTTAGCTTTAGCCCTTTAATATCTATATAATCACAGTTTAGAATATCAGTATATTCATTTACAGACATTTTCTTATCTGTAATTATATGTTTTATTTCTCCATTAGATTTTAATAAAATATTTACTTGTTTCATAATTATTTTCCTTTCTTTTCAGCGATCATTTTTTGTTGCTTTTCGCACGTTTTTTATAACAATGAAAAAAGCTATTACAAGGACAGCTTTATGCTGCAACGTTTATCCTTGTAATAGCTTTTGTAATTGTTATAATTTAGCGAAAGAAAAGCAAATATATTTTATATATCATTGTTCTATTTTTAAAATATTATTTTCATTTAATAAGTATTCTTCTTTGTGTGTCATAATCTCATAATATTTATCCTTTCCACAAAAATCATCAATAATATTTTGTTCTTCTTTACTCATACTATTATATGATTTTATACCGAAAGCTGGTGGTAACCAACCTTTTTTTTGACTACCATAAATATTTAATTTATCTAAAAACTTTTTATCCGTGAATGTTATATGACATGTACCTTTTTTATAGAATGTAACCTTAAAAAATTTAAACTGAATATTTTTTGTTATATTCATCTTTTCTGCCCATTTTAAAATTTTTCTAGTTTCATAATTCCCTAAAATATTTCCATTTAATATAGAAAATATTTTTTCAATATCTAAAAATTCACTTTCACAAGCTGTTGGTTCATATTCATTTGAATAGTAATCCCATGCATCATAGGGTAAAATAATTTTATTGTTTATTTTATAAGCTTTATTTGTTTTCCAGCCATTATAATAATGAATATTTTTAGAAAAATCGCTATAACAATATTTTCTGCTAAACTCATCAAAAATTTCTAATATATTATTTTCAATATCTTGTTTAAGTTTATAAAAAATTTCACATCGCAAACTTATTATATTATAAGCTGTTATATCATACTTTTTAAAATCATATAATCTACTTTCATACTCACATTTTAGATTAGTTGTGAATATTTCCTGAAACATTTTAGAATCAAATATTATTTTCCAATATTTATAGCGGACAGCTTCAATATAATTGTTTATTGTTAAATCTTTATTATTTAACATTAATTTTATATTGTTACTTGAATTATAATTTGATGTATTCTTATTTATTAGAATATATTTTTTTAAACTTTTAAATTCTTTTATAAGACTTATACCTAGTAAAATTTCATTATTATATAATGCTGGAAAATATTCTATAGGATTTTTTTCTATTAAACTATCGTTTTGTATATGACTTGAATAAGTCATATATTCTTTATTATTTTTTAAATTAGCAAATAAAATACTTTCTGTATATTTTTCTGGAATATTAATATATATAATAATCTTATCTATATCTATTATTCTTTTATTTGTTAAAAGAAGTTTATCTACATATTCAATATCAGCATTTAGTTCTTCTAACTTATTTAAAAGTTCTTTTCTTTTTATATTATATGGTTCTTTCAAAGTTTGAGAATTTAAAAGACATACTATTTGACCACCATATCTTTCTTGAATTTCTATCGCTTTTAATAAATATTCCTCCCCATTATTAAGCGGTGGATTCATTATTATAGCATCATATTTTTTTAATGTATTAAATGTTAAAAAATCGTCATGAATTACTGGTACATTTAAATTATTTAATATCAATTTAAATTGTGGATTTTTTTCTATAGTATCTATAAATATTTCTCTACATAATAAATCATATTTATAAGAATTTTTTATCATCTTTACAAGATTACCTTTACAAGCAGATGGCTCTAAAATATATTTAATATCTTTTATATTATTTAATTTTATCAACATTTTTTCTATAACACCTTTAGATATTGTAGAAAATTGATACTTATTATCTGAAGTATTATACATAACATTCACTCCTTTTATAGATGTAGATGCAGAACATATTCTGTATCTACATCTATAAATTACTATTTACCTATTGACTATTTTTACCACCAAGAATAATAATATACATATTCTCCATTTTCTATTGCTTTTCGAGCTTTTTCTATAAATTCTAAATCATCAAGGTCGTCTTCATTAAGTTCATTTGTGCTGTGTTCTTCATCTTTTCCAAAGAAGAAACCTGTTGTTTCTGGTAAATTAAAATTTTTAATATCTTTCTCTAATAAATTTAAATCTGCTAATGATAAATTTAAATATTGGCAATCAAATGGTTCAACTTTTCCACCTTTACTATAATACAAATTTTCAAACCAACCATGTAAATTAGGATGTTTTCTCCAATAGTGTAATAGATATTTATTATCTGGTTTAATATGAAAGGTATCAATCACATTTTCTTTTTTTACACTAAAAGCATACATATCTAATCCCATATTCATACTTCCTTTCTTTATTGCGATTATTTTTTGTCGCTTTTCGCACATTTAAGGAAGCAATAAAAAAAAAGACTACAAGGACAGCCTGCTGCAATGTTTATCCTTGTAGTCTTTTTGTTATTGCTAAAATGTGCCAAAAGAAAAGCTGTTTTTTATTTATAAATATTCATTTGTTTTTTTATTATATATATTTATAAAGTTACATAAAAAATCTTTCACCTAAATAATATGTCTTTTATTAATAAACAATTAAATCAAGTTAAAATGATAAAAATTTATTTTTTATATTGAATTTAGAATAGTATACCTATAATATTTATTTGACTTAAAAAAATTATTGTATTAATATATATAATGTTATTTTTTAATAACATTATATATATTAATAATAAATATTCATAGAAAGGATTTTTTTTATGCAAAAAATACGTTTGAATCTAACTACTCAGATTTTTTTAGGATTATTAATTGGTGCTACTTTTGGTTATTTTTTACCAGATATCGGATCTCAACTAAAACCTTTAGGTGATGCATTTATTCGTATGATCAAAATGATTGTTGTTCCTTTAATATTTAGTACATTAATTGTAGGTATTGCAGGTACTGGTGATTTTAAAAAACTTGGACGTTTAGGTGGTAAAGCTATAATTTGGTTTGAAGTTGCTAGTAGTTTAGCTTTAGTAGTTGGTCTTGTAGTCGTAAATGTACTTCAACCTGGTGTAGGTGTATCTCTTCCTTCTATTGGAGCTTCTGCTGGTGCCAACGCTGCTGCCACTGCTGAATCTTTCAGTATTTCTATGCACTTATTAAATATTATACCTACAAATATCGTTGAATCCTGTGCCAAAAGTGATATGTTACAAATTATTTTCTTTAGTTGTTTCTTTGGTGTAGCTCTTGCTCATATCGGTGAAAAAGGTAAAATTGTTGTTGAATTCTGCCGTTGTGTTTGTGAAGCAATGTTCAAAGTTACACATTATGTTATGCTTTTTGCACCAATTGGTATTTTTGCTATGATTTCTTATACTGTTGGTACTTTCGGTTTAGAAATGCTTATTCCTCTTGGAAAATTAGTATTTTCACTTTATTTTGCAATAATCGTCTTCTTAATTATCCTTGCAATTATTGCTTCTATCATCACTAAATTAAATTTCTGGCATATCTTCAAAGTTTTACGTGAACCATTATTATTAGGTTATTCCACTGCAAGTAGTGAAGCTGCTTTACCACTTGCCATGAAATGTTTAGAAAAATTAGGTTTACCAAAACATGTCATCACATTCGTTATGCCAACAGGTTATTCCTTCAACCTTGATGGTTCCACTTTATATAGTTCTCTAGCTGTTATTTTCTTAGCTCAAATGTATAATATTGATTTTGGTCTTACTCAACAAATCATGATGTTACTTACACTTATGATTTCCACTAAAGGTATAGCCGGTGTTCCTGGCGCTTCTATCATTGTAATTGCTGGTACAGCTGCTTCTTTTGGTATTCCAACAGAAGGTATCGCTATTATCTTAGGTGTAGACCGTATCATGGATATGGCTCGTACATTCTGCAATATATTTGGTAACTGTATTGCTACAGTTGTTGTTGGTCTCTGGGAACGTGAAATTTCTCGCGGAGAAATAAAATCTTCTTACCAAAATAATTTTAAAGGTGATACTTTAGCATAATATAAATAAAAATAAAGCTCCTTAAAAGCTGTCCACTGACTTTTAAGGAGCTTTATTTATTATTTAGTTTTTAACCAAATAGCCATTTCATTTTCACCGCGATTAAACGCACAAAAATATGGTATTAGTTTCAACTTAATAATCTCTACATTTTCTTGTTTTTCCATGATATTTCTATATAAAATATTATTCCACTGTTTATCTAAAATTAATTTTTCAGCTTCTAATTCTAATTTTACAATGTCCCCTAAACTATCACTATCTTTATACTCATTTATTTTCTTATTTGTATCTATAGTTATTAAATGCAAATTATCTCCATTGTCCACACCTTCTGCACAATAAATAATAGGACCTCGTTGTATAGCAACTTTGCCATAATCTTCACGAACTAAAGGATTTGCACAAACAAAATTAGCTTCTATTTGTATATCAAAAATAACTATATCTCCTTTTTCCCAAGTTCTATCTATAATAGCATATCCTTTTTCTATTTTTGGTGTAAATTCCTTACCATTTAACTTAAATAAATATCTATTTGCCCAACTAGGAATACGTAAACCTAATTTAAATGTTGCCTCACTATTTACTTTAAAAGTAATTTTTCCATCCCATGGATAATCTGTAATTTCTTCAATACTTATCACTTGATTATTAATTTTAAAATCAGATTTATTACTTACATATAAATTGCTATAAATAACATCATCTTTTACTGTATACATATATTCGTCTAAAGAACTCAATAATCTAGCTAAATTAGGTGGACAGCATGCACAACCAAACCACGCTGGACGAACAGTTTTTACATGTGATTTACCTGGATCTTTATGACTTAATTGCGGAACAACTTCCAATGGATTTACATAAAAGAAATGTTTTCCATCAAGAGCCATACCATCTATAACTGTATTATATAGAGCTTTTTCCATTATATCTGCATATTGACTATCTACATCTAATTTCAACATATTATTTGCAAAAAAGATCAATCCTATAGAGGCACATGTTTCACAATACATTGTATCATTTGGCAAATCATAATCTGCAGTAAATGCTTCTCCTATAACAGTAGAACCTATACCACCTGTTATATACATACGTTTAGTAACAATATTCTTCCATAAACGTTTACAAGCTTCAAACATCTTTTCATCATTATTTAAACGAGCTAACATAGCCATACCTGTACACATATACATAACACGTACAGCATGTCCTTCAGCTGTTTCTTGTTCCAAAATAGACTTATGATTTTGATAATATTCCGGTTTAAAACTTTCCATACCTTCAATTACAGGTTTAGTTGAAGGATCTGTCTTTTGTTGTTCTTTAAAGAAATTTGGATTTTTCCCACGTTCATATAAAAAGAAATTTGCTAAGTTTTTATATTTATCATTTTTTGTAAGCTCAAATAAACGAAGTAATGCCAATTCTATTTCTTCATGTCCATCATATCCATGAATTTTTCCATCTTCACTGCCAAAAATATCATCAATATGATCTGCTAATTTACAAGCAATATCTAATATTTTTTGATTTTTTGTAACACTATAATATCCAACTGCTGCTTCAATAAAATGTCCTGCACAATAAAGTTCATGGCTTTGATATAAACGTTTATATCTACGTTCTGGTGCCTCTATAGTAAAATATGTGTTTAAATATCCATCACTTTGTTGAGCTTTTGCTAATAAATCTATTACCTCATCAGCAATTTTTTGTAAAGCATTATCTTGATGTTGATGTAGTGCATATGCTACCGCTTCTAGCCATTTATAAACATCACTATCTTGAAAAACCATTCCATAATGTTTTCCTTTGCTTATTCCAGCTGCAATTTTGAAATTTTCAATAGCATGGCTTTTCTCTGCTGGTATATGATCTGCATCTCTTTCTTTTTCAATTTTAATATCAGCTTCATCATTTAATACTGACCACTGAAAAGGTAGCATTTCTTCACGGATTAAATTTATATATTGTTGCCAAAATGGTGCTGTTATTTTTATTTTATTTTCAAACATAATAAATCTCCTCAACAATTTATTTCCATCTATTATTTTTTTATTAACTATTTCTTTTTGCTAAATCTAAAAGAATATTATTTTCATTTTGTTCATATTTACGATAAAAAAGCATTGGAATAATTCCACATAAGAAAATTATTGCAGGAAGCCATGTAAATACAAATTGTATACCAAATAATGCTGTTGAAGATTGGACTGCATTCGGCACATAACCAAATAAATTCATAACAGCTGCTGGAATAAAACCTCCTATACCAGAGCCAGCTTTGATACAAAATGCACTTCCTATAGCTGTTAAAAATCCACTAGCACGAATACCTGTCTTCCATTCTCCAAAATCAACTGTATCTGAAAGCATAGCAAATGGCATTGAACATGCTATACCTTGCCCTAAAGAAGCAATAATCCAAAAAACAATCATTAATTCTATATTAGTGCCTACAAAGAAAATACCAATATGTCCACCTGCTACTAAAATAAAACCTAAAATCATTGTTCCATATTTATTAAATCTTTTTACTAATAATGGAATAGAAATCATACCTATAACTTGAACCAACATTATTCCATTTATAAATACTGTTAAACTCTTATCTCCTAAATAATATTGACAATAATATACTACAGTGGATAAACGTATAGTTAATGCTATCCAAAAAATCAAATTAGCTATAACAACCAATATCCATGGCCAATTACCTTTTATAGCTTTTACACTATCTTTTATTGGTATACTTTTTATTTTCTCTACGTTAACTTCACGTAAATTCTTAAAAGCTACTATAAATAAAACAATAGCAATAATACCAAAAAATGCTAATGTATATGAAAATCCTTTTTGTTCATTTCCTTCACCAAAAAAAGCAACTAACGGTAACGTAAAAGTCATACAAATAAATGCTCCTATATTACCGCCAACCATACGAAATGTATTTAATATAACACGCTCACCTGGACGACGAGTTAAATTTGGTAATATTGAAGTAATTGCTGTTTGTATCCCCGTATAAAAAATTCCTGCTAATATATAAGTAACTACAGCATAAATTATTTTTGTTGTACCTGATAAAGCTGGTGTAGTAAATGTAAGCCACATAAATACAGCAAACGGTACACATAACCATAAAAAGTATGGTCTAGATTGTCCATATTTAGATTTAGTATGGTCAACAATAAAGCCCCAAATTGGAGCATCTATAGCATCTAATAAACGAGTAAATAACAAAATAGCTCCAGCTGTAGCAACAGATAAACCAAAAACATCCGTATAGAAATACAATAAATAAGAACCTATTATACAATATAATAAATTTCCGCATCCATCAGTCAAGCCATAACTCAAACGACCAGATAATGGTACTTTATGATTAATTTGATTATTACTCATATCTAAAACCACCTTATTTTTTTTAGTCACGTAACTTTTAACTGTTTATATTTTATATAATTATTTGAAAACTTTAAATAAATAAAATTAACATTTAATAGTATAATATTAGCATAAATAATATAATAAAATTATCATAACTAATAAAAAAATATATAGTATAATATTAATAAACATCAATATTATGCTTAATTTCAAGTTTTATTAGTATAATAAAATTAATATTTGAGGTGATTTTTTGTATATTATTTTTACTTGTCCACCTTTACCTCATTTAATAGTAGGAGGTAAATCATTATATCGAGTAGGCGATTTACATTTAAGAAGAATCATGCCGTCTACATTTGACTTAATATTTGTAACTGCTGGCAAGCTGTATTTAGAAGAAAATTCTCAAAAATATATTCTCAAAAAAGGAGAATTCTTGATTTTGCCACCAAATAGATTACACAAAGGATATAAATGTTGTGATGAAGCTACAGATTTCTTTTGGCTACATTTTTATACTACTGGTAAATTCAAATATATGGATAAACCTATCTATGATAAAAACCATAAACAAAAAGCAAATTATCAATTTACTAAAGAACCTTTCCATATATCACTACCTCAACATGGTTCACTAACAGCCGAACAACAATCTCAAATGGCTGAATATATGAATACTATCGTTCAAGTAAAAATTGATAAAACTAAACCCAAAAAAGATTTCTATTCTTCAACTGTTTCTCAATTAAAGAGCCAACAATTATTTTTTTCCATTCTAAGTATTCTTTGTGATATTCATGAGCCAAATACCAAAAATGTAGCAGAAAAAATTTATGAACATTTTTCTCTATTTTATACAGAAAGCTTCGATTTAAAAAAACTATCTGATGAATATGCTTTTCATCCTACACATATAATTCGTTGCGTGAAAAATAAATATGGCTTGAGTCCACTACAACTACTCTTGCACATACGCATACAAAAAGCTAAAGAATTATTAACATACACAAATTTTTCTATTAATAAAGTGGCTATATCTGTAGGATTTGATGATAATGCATATTTTACTAAACAATTTAAACGTATAGTTGGCACTACTCCTACAAATTATAGAAAGCAACAACAAATAAATAAAATCTAACTATTTTTAATTAAAATAGCTATAATAAAACAAAAATGCTATAATAAAACATATTGTAAAGGAGGACATATGGCTACAAAGAAAAAATTTTACGCAGTAAAAAAAGGTTATCAAACAGGAATATTTACTACTTGGGCTGAATGTCAAAAACAGACACAAGGTTTTAAAGGAGCATTATTTAAATCTTTTCCCACAAAAGAAGAAGCTCAAAACTATTTAGAAGATAAACCTTCTGTCAATATTTCTGAACAAGATGATGACCGTTATTATATTTATGTAGATGGTTCATATATAAATGGTGAATATAGCTGGGGTATGGCTATTTTTTATAAAGGTAAATTAATAGATACTTTCAACGGAAAAGGCACTTCCATAGATGCTAGTGAGTTACATAACGTAGCTGGAGAAATTCAAGGCGCTATGGAAGCTACCAAATGGGCTATTGCTCATGATGAAAAAATTGTAATCTGCCATGATTATATTGGTTTATCTGAATGGGCTTTAGGCAATTGGAAAACAAATAAAGAATTGACCAAAGCATATGCTGAATTTATGAAACCATATTTACATTTAGTAACCTTCAAAAAAGTAGCAGGTCATACAGGAGTATTAGGTAATGAACTTGCTGACAAATTAGCTAAACAAGCTTTAGGTTTATAATAAATTACTTAATAAAAATTAGAGGAGGAATAAAAATTTGACTACTACAGATAATTCATTGACTTTAGGTATAGAATCTAGCTGTGATGAAACTTCTGTTGCTATCTTACGCGGTGGCAGAGAAATACTAGCTAATGTAATTTCTACTCAAATTCCAATTCATCAAAAATTCGGAGGTGTCGTTCCTGAAATCGCCTCTCGTAAACATATTGTTAATATCATGCCTGTTTTAGATGAAGCACTTCATAAAGCAAATGTTACTTTAAAAGATATTGATCGCATTGCTGTAGCGTATGGCCCAGGATTAGTAGGTGCTTTACTTGTAGGCGTATCTGCTGCCAAAACTTTGGCTTTTGCTTTAGATAAACCACTAATTGGCGTAAATCACTTAGAAGGTCATATCTTCGCCAATTTCTTATCCACACCTGAACTTCAACCACCATTTATGGCTCTCGTAGTTTCTGGTGGACATACTTCCCTAGTTCACGTAAAAGACTATAATCATTTTTCCCTAATGGGACAAACTCGTGATGATGCAGCTGGTGAAGCTTTTGATAAAGTAGCTCGTGTAATGGGATTACCTTATCCAGGTGGCCCTCAAATTGATAAATTAGCTAAAGAAGGAAATTCTGATGCTATTGATTTCCCTATGGCATTAAATGAAAAAGGTAACTATGAATTTAGCTTCAGTGGTCTAAAATCGGCTGTGCTCAATTATTTAAACAATATGAAAGCAAAACGCATCGAAATCAACAAAGCTGATGTTGCTGCTTCCTTCCAAAAATCAGTAGTTAATATCCTAGTGCATAAAGCTGTAGAAGCAGCTCGTCAAACCAACATGACAAAACTAGTACTTGCCGGTGGTGTAGCAGCAAATAGCTCCCTAGAAGGACATCTCCAAAAAGCCTGCAAAGAAAACGGTCTAGAATTTTACTACCCAAGCAAAATTTTATGCACAGACAACGCTGCCATGATAGCCTGCCGTGGCTACTACCAAGCCCAAGCAGGAGACTTTGCCGATAGCAACCTAAACGCTATCCCTTATCTAGAATTAACTGACAAAAAATAGGGATTTATTCATTTCTTTGGTGCCAAAGAAACGAACGAAAGAAATCACCGCAGATAAAATTTTAATTTTGAAAATAATTATCACTTCATACAACGCTTAGAAACTCGCTTCGCTCAAACATTCAGACTAAAACCGTATTCAGTGATAATTATTTTCAATAATCTTGCGATTACCATTAAAATTTTATAATGCGGAAAATAAAAATTACAAATTATTATTTTATAATTGTTTTTTTAATAATACCAAAATTCCCCGCGTTAGTAGATTTTACGGTAGCTAAAAGCTATTGGCAAAGATGAAATCATGGATACGGTTTTAGTCCAACTGTCTGAGCGAAGCGAGTTTTGAGCGTTGTAGACATGATTTCATCTTTGCCAAAGTAAAATCTAATATTGCGGGCATATTTTCTTTTTGATTCGTTTTTCTTTTAAATAAAAGAAAAATGAATAATCTCTTATGAGTGGGCGATTTTTTATGTTGGAGATATTTTCTGATACTTCGTTATTATTAGCTATTGGTATAGCTTTTATTTCTACATTAATCCAATCCTTGACGGGTTTTGGATTTGCTATTGTTTCTACGCCATTACTTTTAATGGTCTATGATGCCAAAGAAGTCGTTGTACTTTTGCAATTTTTATCTGTCGTTCTTGATACTGTTTTTGTCTTTTTTGTCAAAGATAATATTGATTGGCATTTTCTAAAACCATTGCTGATTGGTTCAGTAATAGGTCATCCTATTGGTATTCTTATCTATCTATTTGTGCCTACTATAGGATTAAAAATTTTCATTGCTTGTGTTATTTTATCATTCTTATTTCTTACCAAAATTTATCGTAAACAACTGACTGAAACTTCCTGTAAAACTGGTGTTGTTGGTTGTCTATCTGGTATTTTAAATACTTCTACCAGTATGAGTGGTCCACCGCTTATTATTTATTTAACATCTACTAATCGTGATAAAACTTCTTTGCGTGCCACTTGTATTGCTTATTTTACTATTATTAACTACCTAGGTATCCTTGCTTTTTACTTAGCAGGAAAAGATTTTTCATTTGCTATTGAACAAAGTATTTATATCGTTCCATTCTGTTTTATTGCTTTATGGTTAGGTAATAAATTATTTCCTTATATTTCTCAAAAAATGTTTAATCGACTCGTCTTCGTTATGTTATTATTCAGTGCTTTATATACTATTTATTCAGCTATCAATTAAAGGAGAACTATATGAATAAAGTTGCCGTTGTTACTGGTGGCGCTAGAGGTATTGGCAAAGCCATTTGTGATGAATTCAAAGCTCAAAATATTACAGTATGTACTATTGATATTTTATCTAATGATTATTTTGTTGGCGATATTGCTGATGAAAAAATATTGACGCAATTTGCCCAAAAAGTAATTGATGAGCATACAAAAATAGATTATTTAATCAATAACGCTTGTCTTATGAAAGGTGGCTTAGCTACTGCTTCTTATGAAGATTTTCTCTACGTACTAAAAGTTGGTGCTGTAGCTCCTTTTATGCTTACTAAATTATTTATGAACCATCTTCAAGACAATGCTAGCATCGTAAATATTTCTTCTAGCCGTCATTTGATGAGTCAAGCAGATACTGAAAGTTACACTGCTGCTAAAGGAGCAATCTCTTCACTAACTCATGCTATGGCAGTTACATTGCGTGGAAAAGCTCGTGTAAACAGTATTTCTCCTGGTTGGATAGATACTACAAATAGTGAATTTTCCTCAGCAGATAAACTTCAAGTTGGCGTACCCAAAGATATTGTAAATGCTGTGATGTTTCTTTGCAGTGAGAAATCTTCATTTATTACTGGTCAAGATATCGTCGTTGATGGTGGCATGACCAAACAAATGATTTATCATGATGATTGCGATTGGTATTACAATAAATAAAGGTATTCTTCCTTGATACACAGAATTATATTATATAAATATTTATAATATAAAAATATGTATATAAGTATAGGAGGAATTTTTATGGGATTATTTGATAATCTTTTAGGCAATGCCTCTAAAGCAAATCTTGATGATATCCGCCAAGATTACGCTAAATTATTAGCTAATGGCGAAAACATTCAACAGGCTTATGAAATTTTTCGTGATTTATTTATTTTTACCGATAAACGCCTTATCCTTGTAGATAAACAAGGTATTACAGGTAAAAAAACACAATATCATTCTATACCATATAAAAGTATAAGACATTTCAGCATTGAAACAGCTGGTCATTTTGATTTAGATGCTGAATTAAAAATATATGTTGCTGGTATGGATATGCCTATTAGCAAAAAATTTGATAAAAGTTTAGATATTTATCAACTACAAGCTATTTTAGCTGAATATGTATTACGTTAAAATAAAAAGCTGGGTTTAAAATCCTTTATAGATTTAAACTCAGCCTTTTTTATCAATAAATTCAATATAAAATTATGAGGTTACTCTATGCAAACACAAGATTATTTAGCTCAAGAACTACAACAAAGTCTTGCTAGCGCTCTTATAGATGATAAAATTAATTCCTTGCCTGATTTACAACCACAGATAATCTATAATGATTATAATAGTGGCTCTAATCTATTAGTAGAACTACTTCAAGAATTACAAACTTGTAAACGATTTTATTTTGCCATAGCTTTTATCACTCAAAGTGGTTTAATTTGTCTTAAAGAATGTTTAAAACTACTTCAAGAAAAAAACATCACTGGCGATATTTTAACCACTGATTATCTATATTTTAATCAACCAAAAGCTCTACAAGAATTACAACAATATCCTAATTTAAATATTCGCATTTATACTAAAGAAAATTTCCATATCAAAGGCTATATCTTTGAACAAAACGATTATTACACTTTAATTGTAGGCAGTAATAATTTAACGCAAACAGCCTTAAAAGCAAATAAAGAATGGAGCCTAAAAATAAATTCTTTAGCAAATGGTGCTTTAATCAACAATACATTATCTCAATTTCAACAAATGTGGCAAGAAGCCATGCCTTTGACTGATATCTGGCTTAAACAATATGCTGATAAATATCATTCTTTACAAAAATTAAAAAGACAATTTGCTACAGTTCAAGAAAATATCTCTACTAATGATATTGCTCCTAATAAAATGCAACAGGAAGCATTAACAGCATTAGCAAAATTACAACAAGATAATAAACAAAAAGCATTATTGATATCAGCTACAGGCACAGGAAAAACATATTTAAGTGCCTTTGCTGTCAAAAAAGCCAATCCTAAACGACTATTATTTTTAGCCCATCGCGAACAAATTCTTAAACAAGCTTGTAAAACTTTTGCCAAAATAATACCAGATATCCAATATGGTATTTTGTCAGCTAATCATAAGGATTTTCATAAACCTTATCTATTTGCTACCATAAATATGCTAAGCAAAGAAGAAAATTTAACTCAATTCACACCAACACATTTTGACTATATCATCATTGATGAAACTCATCGAGCTGGTGCCAGTAGTTATTTAAAAATCTTAAATTACTTTCAGCCACAATTTTTATTAGGTATGACAGCTACACCAGAACGCACAGACGGCTTTGATATCTACCAATTATTTGACCATAATATAGCTTATGAAATTCGCTTAAACCAAGCTATGCAAGAAAATTTACTTTGCCCATTTCACTACTTTGGCATTACTGATATCACAGTTGATGATCAAGAAATCAATGATAATTCAACATTTAACGATTTAACTACAGACGCTCGCGTAACACATATTATCAATCAATCTAAATACTATGGTTTCAGTGGAGAACGTCTGCGCGGTTTAATATTTTGTAGTCAAATAGAAGAAGCCCAAATACTTTCACAAAAATTTAATGAGCGAGGATTTAATACCATTGCTCTATCAGGTAAAGATAGTCAAGAAACACGAACTAATGCCATTCATAAATTAGAACAAAAAGAACGCTCTACAGGTCTTGATTATATATTCACTGTAGACATTATGAATGAAGGCATTGATATTCCTGCTATAAATCAAATAATCATGCTCAGACCTACAAAATCAGCCATTATCTTCGTTCAACAATTAGGTCGTGGGCTTCGCAAATATCCACAAAAAGATTATGTAGTAATTCTTGACTTTATCGGCAACTATCAAAATAACTTTATGATACCAATAGCTCTATCTGGTGATACTTCTTATAATAAAGATAATATCCGTCATTATGTAGCAGAAGGCAATCGTTTCATCTTTGGTTCTTCTACCATTCATTTTGATAAAATAGCTCGTCAAAAAATCTATCAAGCCATTGATAGTGCCAAATTAAGCGATACAGCCTTATTGAAAAATGAATATCTACAATTAAAACAAAAATTAGGAAAAATTCCTTCTATCTTTGATTTTTCCCAGTTTGGTAGTATAGATATTTTAAAATTCCTTGATAAATTTAAAACATATCATAATTTCTTGCAAAAATACGATAAAGATTACACAATTAGATTTAATACAATTCAAGAAGAAATTCTTTATTTTATCTCATATCGCTTTGCTAAAGGCAAAAGAATTCATGAACTCATAGCTTTAAAATTATTATTAAAAAATACATCTCATTTATTAATGGATATAAAGCAAATCTTAATTACAAAATACCATCAAGAATTTACTGAGCAAATAAAAGTTTCATTAATACGCAATTTAACTAATCTATTTACTATTAGCAATGAGCAAGCTAAATTTAGTAATTGCATTTTCATCAAAGAAAATGATAATGATTACATCATCAGTGATATTTTTAAATCAGCTTTACAAGATGAAAAGTTCTATTTTCAAATAAATGAAATTCTCGATTTTGCCTTAGAAAGATATCAAAAATACTATCAAAATAAATACAAAAATACTAATCTTGTTTTATATCAAAAATACACTTATGAAGAAGTTTGTTATCTATTAAATTGGCCTCAAAAAATAAATCCTAATGCCATGGCTGGTTATTTCTATGAAAAAACAACACATACCATGCCAGTATTTATCAATTATATAGCGCCAGATAAAAAAAGAGTAGATTATACTAATGAATTTTTAAGCAATACCTTGATTACAGCCTACTCCAAAAGCAATCGAAAATTAGACTCTAGTGATGCTAAACATATATATAATGCGAATAAAGAACAAAATAAATTATATCTATTTGTGCGCAAACCTAGTGAAGATAAAGAAGCTAAGGAATTTTATTTTTTAGGTGAAATCACAGCCCAAGGCAATCCAGAATTTGCACCTAAATATAATGGTTTTAAAATTCTCTATAAATTAGATACACCTGTTAGAGCAGATATTTTCGATTATCTTACAACCATAACCGTTTAAAATAAAAAGACATCTATAAAAAATGATAAGTTTCATAAACTTCCATTTCCATAGATGTCTTTTTTTATTTTGTTGGAATAATTTCTTCAATAGATACGCCATTTGGCACATATAATACCATTTTTGCAGAAATTCTTTTTACAGAACCATCTAATACATAGCAAGCACCATTCATAAAATCGCAAATACGAACTTGTTCACTTTGTTCAATTTTTTCGTAATTGATAAGCACAGCTTTAGAAGCTTTTAAAGCATCAGCAGCAATTCTTGTATCATTGAAATTAGTAGGTTCAAATACAAGTACATTCATATTTGGCTGTTTATATACTTTTAAACTAGGACGACGATTATTTTCTTCATAGTTATTAGTAGCAGATGATGTTGCTTCATCTCTTGTAGCTTCAGCTGTATTTGTGTAAATGGAAGGTCCATTTGCTACACGAGTAACATTAGGAGCTACTTTTACTGTTTGTCTTCTAGTTTCTTGTTTTTCATCAACTTTAGCTTCTATTTCTTCAACTTCTTCTGGAATTAGAAACTTAGTGATTTTTGATAAAAAATCCGCCATAATCTCACCTCAAATATCCTTTTATAACCCATAAATATATTTTATATAAAATTAAAATAAACCCATACTAGAACAATTCTCTATAAAATAAAAAAATCCTGCAAAAAACTGTAATAAATATTATTTTCATAAAATTTATTTGATTGTTTAACTAATCAAATAAATTCATAAATATGCTAAGAAGCGACACATACAAATGTCGCTTCTAACACATTATATACTATACTTAAAATTATTTTGCGTTTTTACGTAAACGTCCACGCTGAGATTTATCAAGAATAGTTTTTCTTAAACGAATGCTTTCTGGAGTAACTTCTACCATTTCATCTTTGTTGATGAATTCAAGAGCCTGTTCAAGACTTAAAAGACGAGGTGGAGTTAAGCGAATAGCTTCATCAGAAGAAGAAGAACGCATATTGGAAACATTTTTCTTCTTACATGGATTTACGTCCATATCAAGTTCACGAGTATTTTCCCCAATAATCATACCTTCATAAACCATTTGGTTTGGAGAAATGAACATTACACCACGGTCTTGAAGAGTATAAATACCGTATGGAGTTGTTTCACCTTGTTCAAATGCTACTAAAGAACCACGGCTACGACCTGGAATATCACCTTTATATGGAGCATATCCACGGAATACATGGTTCATAATACCATTACCTTTTGTATTAGTTAAGAATTCAGAACGGAAACCGATAAGTCCACGTGCAGGAATAGTGAATTCAAGACGTAAATAACCTTTTAATTCAGTCATATTGGAAAGTTCTGCTTTACGAGTACCAAGGGATTCCATAACTGTACCCATGAATTCTTGAGGTACTTCAATAGTTAAGTTTTCAATTGGTTCACAAAGTTGACCATTGATTTCTTTATAAATAACTTCTGGTTTACCAATCTGAAGTTCGTATCCTTCACGACGCATTGTTTCAATGAGAATAGAAAGATGTAATTCGCCACGACCAGAAACTTTAAATGTATCTGGGCTATCTGTTTCTTCAACACATAAGCTTACATTTGTTTCAGTTTCTTTATATAAACGGTCGCGTAAATGACGAGATGTTACAAACTGACCTTCACGACCAGCAAATGGGCTAGTATTAACACCAAAAGTCATGGACAATGTAGGTTCATCAATATTAATGCTAGGTAAAGCTTCTGGATTTTCAGCATCAGCAACAGTATGACCAATACTTGCACTAGGAAGACCAGTAATTGCTACGATTTCACCAAGTTCAGCTTCGCTAACTTCCATACGTTTTAAACCTTGGTAAACATATACTTTACCGATACGTTCTTTAGTTTCGCCATCACCACTGATAACTACTACATTTTGACCTTCTTTGATTTTACCACGCATGATACGACCAATAGCTACACGACCAACATATTCGTCAGAATCAAGTGTAGTTACCATCATTTGAAGAGGACCTTCTACATCACCCTGTGGAGCTGGAATTTCTTTAATAAGTAAATCCATTAATGGTTCTAAGCTATCGCTTTCATCATCAAGGTCAAGTTTAGCAATACCATCACGAGCAATTGCGTATACAACAGGGAAATCAAGCTGATCATCATCAGCACCAAGTTCCATGAAAAGTTCCAAAACTTCGTCATAAACGTCATCAATACGCTGGTCAGGACGGTCAATTTTGTTGATAACAACGATAGGTTTTAAACCTTGTTCTAAAGCTTTACGTAAAACATATTTAGTCTGAGGCATAGGACCTTCAGAAGCGTCAACTAATAATAAAACGCCATCAACCATGTTGAGTACACGTTCAACTTCGCCACCGAAATCAGCATGGCCTGGTGTATCAACGATGTTGATTTTTATATCTTTATACATTACAGCTGTATTTTTAGACAAAATGGTAATACCGCGTTCACGTTCAATAGCATTAGAGTCCATTACTCTTTCTGCTACCTGTTCGTTAGCACGGAAAATATGGCTTTGTTTAAGCATTGCGTCAACAAGAGTTGTTTTACCGTGGTCAACGTGAGCTATGATAGCGACATTTCTCAATTTGTTATTAGTATACAAAAAAATTCCTCCCAATGTATTAATGAATATATTATGTTTACATCATATAAAAGATAAAATATCTCTTTACTAGTGTAGTATATCAATATCTTTATGTCAAATTAAAATACTAAAATAGCTAAAAATTTTTCTTTAGACTCAAGGTCTTTCCAAAGAGATTTTTCCTAATTTTCCTGCTCTAAAATCCTTAAGCACAGCAATAGCAGTTTTTTCAGTATCTACAATACCGCCTTTTTGTAAAAATCCACGTTTTTTGCCTACCAAAGTAAATAATTCTTCACTAGTTTGTGGAATTTCATCTATTTTATAGCGTTCTTTTATATTTTTAGCATAATCATCTTTTAAACGCCATAATAAGATTTCAGCAGCACGTTCAATATCATAAACTTCATCACTGATAGCTCCAGTAAAAGCTAAATTCAATCCCACTTCAGGATCTTCAAATTTTGGCCATAAAATACCTGGAGTATCCAATAAATCAAGATTATTTTTTATTTTAATCCACTGTTTTGCACGTGTAACACCAGGTTTATCAGCAGTTTTCAATGAAGCACTGCCAGATAATCTATTTATTAAAGAAGATTTCCCTACATTTGGAATACCTACAATCATTACACGAGCATTACGAGGTTTTACACCTTTATTAGCGAATTTAGCAGTTTTTACCTTTGCCAATTCATCTGCTACAGTTACTAATTGACGAATACCTTTACCATCTAAAGAATTGATTTTCACCACAGATTTACCCATAGATGTGAAATATTCTTCCCATTTATTATTGATATTATTATCTGCTAAATCAATTTTATTCAAAGCGATTAAATGCGGTTTTTTACCAATTAAATCTTTTAAAATTGGATTTGCACTGCTGTTAGGAATACGAGCATCACGAAGCTCAATGACCACATCAACTAATTTTAAATTTTCCACAATAATGCGTTTAGCTTTTGCCATATGCCCAGGGAACCAATTTAATTGAGCAAGTGTTCCTAAATCATCATATTGCATATTTTCTTCCATTAAATAAACTCCTCCTTATATTAATATTCAAATATCTATAACACAAAATTCAAATTCCAACAAAAAAGGCACTATCTTGTGTCAACTACAAGACAGTGTCTTATAAAAAGTATTATATACCAATATATATACAAAATCAAAATTTTTTTATTTTACACCTATAGCATTTATTTTATCTGACTCTACTACAATAGTTTTTTCTATGCCATCTTGAACAATTACAAAAGTTGCAGGTTCAGATGAAAATATATCGACTAATTGTCCCATATTAAAATCTTCAAAATTATCGACTACACTTTTACCATTGATGCTAATTAAACAATCACCTGTTTTCATACCAGCTTTTGCTGCTGGAGAATTTTCTGCTACATTTATAATAACTCCATTATCTTTAATTTCACGACTAGAAGCTATTCCATAAACGTAACTATCAAAAAATACACGTTTCACAGAATTTAATACTGCCTTTAATTCTTTGACATTATCATATTCTTCAACTTCATTAGTGCCATTAGCATAAATTCTTTCATATTTACTAGAAAGTGTCATTTCTACATTATTGCCTTTTTGCACCAATTCACAAATAATATCTTTTTTATCACGATACATAAATTTATTATTTTTATCTACAGTATCCACAACATTAAACAATACAATTGTATTATCATCTTTTTCTACTAAATTAGTTTTTGCCGAAAATATACTTATAGCTTTGACTATACCATGTTTCACTTGCTCGATATTTGTGTTTTCAAATTCTTGATTAATACTACTAGCAAAACAATTAGCGGTAATTACCATTAACAGCATGAATAAAACTAAAATCTTTTTCATTAAAACCCTCTCCTTAAAACTTTCAAATTTTAATCTTCAAAAGTTTTAGCAACTGTTTTTAGATAATCAACAATTGTCAAATGTTGCGGACAATGACCTTCACAACTTCTACATTCAATACAATCAGAAGCTTTCGCATGAGTTTTTATCATATCTTGATATTTTTTCTTACTGCCAGACGCCATGCCAAAACGTTTTTCATTATTATATAACTCAAAAATCTCTGGTATTTGAATTTGCATTGGACAATTTTCTTTACAATAATTACAAGCTGTACAAGCAATAGCTGTTGTATCATTGATGATTTTTGCCACTTTAAAAGTTGTTTCAATTTCTTCTTTAGTAAGCGGTTTAAAATCTTCCATATAGCTCAAATTATCTTCCAATTGTTCCCACGTTGACATGCCAGAAAGCACCATAAATACATCATCTAAGCTACTAGCAAAACGAATTGCCCATGAAGCCACTGACATTTTTTCATCTTGAGCTTTCAATAAATCTATACCAGCCTGCGGAATATTTACCAATTTACCGCCTTTTATAGGTTCCATAACAATCACAGGTTTATGATATTTTTGGCATACTTCATAACATTTGCGAGATTGCACGCTATCGCTTTCCCAATCAAGATAATTTATCTGTAACTGTACAAATTCAATATCTTCACCAATTTCAAGTAAAATCTTTTCCAAAAATTCTGCTGTATCATGAAAAGAAAAACCTAATTTTTTAATCTTACCTTCCGCTTTCATTTGACGCAGAAAATCCATAGATTTAAATTCTTTGACCTTTGCATAATTATCAACATCTAAACAATGCAATAAATAATAATCAAAATAATCCACACCACATTTTTCTAATTGCTCATCAAAAATACGTTTATTATCTTCTATGGATTTCAACTGCATTGTAGGTAATTTATCCGCCAATAAAAAGCTTTCTCGTGGATATCTTTTAACTAAAGCTTCCTTTACAAATAACTCACTTTGATAATTATGGTACATATAAGCAGTATCAAAATACTTAAAGCCCTTTGCCATAAAAGTATCAACCATTTTACAAAATTGCTCCATATCTACCTTGTTATTTTCCATATCAAGCATAGGTAAACGCATACAGCCAAAACCAAGTTTCTTCAAATTTTCCATAATCCCACTCTCCTAAAATATATTTATTTAAATTATAATATTTTTTATAGATATTTTCTATGTTATAATCTTCCATCACTAAAATGATACTCCTATAAAAAATAATCTATAATAAATATCATATTTCTACAAAATTTATAAAATAATGGTACCTCTCATATATTTTCAAAATAACAAAAAGTCAAATCTCTAATAACAAAAGCTCTATAAAGCCTTATAAAATAAGTATAAAAAATAGTCAAAAAGTCAAAAATAATTGTTGACATTTTGACTAATTCGAGTATAATAATAATTGTAAGGACGTTAAGAGATACAAAAGATAAGAAATATCCCTTAAGATACTTACAAAATCTAAATTTTAATCTTATAATTTTACTAATAACAATAAATAAAAGTTAAATACGGACTTGATAGTCCGTTTAATTCAAAACAAATTTTGACTTTTTGACTTTATTTATTGCTCTATACATGGAGGTTGTTATTTATGTTCGGTTTAGTTCCATTTGCAAAAAATATTGCTAAAAGTAATGATGATTTCAATAAATTATTCGATGTTTTCAATGAACCTTTCTTTCATGAACCATTTGCAAAAATGAATTCTTATGTAAAATCCTTTAAAGTTGATGTAAAAGATACTGATAAAGCTTACGAACTCACAGCTGAATTACCAGGCATCGCCAAAGAAAACATTTCTCTTGACTACAACAAAGGTTATTTAACAATTAAAACAACTACTACAAAATCCACAGAAGAAAAACCTGCTGAAAATGCTGATGATAAAAACGAAAAACCTCAAGAAAAATATATTCGCCGTGAACGTTATGTAGGTGAAATGCAACGTTCTTTTTACATTGATGATATTGATGAAAAAAATATCAAAGCGTCTTACCAAGATGGTATCTTGACTGTAGTTTTACCAAAAATTACTAAAGAAGAAGCTACAACTCAAATCAATATTGACTAATTTCTTTTTAATAAAATTTGACTTTTAAACTTTTAGGAGGCATTTATTATGTTTGGTTTAATTCCTACATTTACAAATAATCTCGCAACTAATGATAATTCTTTCAAATCTATTTTTGATGTTTTCAATGAACCATTTTTCCAAAACGCATTTGCTCCAGTAAATTCCATGTTCAACGCATTCAAAGTTGATGTAAAAGATACAGATAATGCTTATGAACTCACTGCTGAATTACCAGGAGTAAAAAAAGAAAATATTGCTCTTGATTATCAAAATGGTTATTTAACTATCAAAGCTACAATGCAAAATGAACAAAATCAGAATGAAGAAAGTAACTATATTCATCAAGAACGCTATTATGGCACAATGCAACGTTCATTCTATGTAGGTCAGATAGATAAAGCTAACGCTAAAGCTGAATATACTGACGGTGTTTTAAAAATGACATTGCCAAAACTTCAACCACAATCAACAACTACTCAAATTGATATAGATTAATATAAATTTATCCTTCCTCCTGCAACTCCTTTAAAATTAAATACTTTATAAATTAAAGATAGCCTTTATACTTGAGAACTTATCTATTCTTAGTATAAAGGCTATTTTTATTATTTACTTATGATATTTAATAATTCATATCATTTTTTGGCTCTTATTCTAAATAAAAGTTGATTTTCTTCCTTATTTTTAGCATATCTATCTTCATTTGAAATATATCCTATTTTATATAAATAATCACCTAATCGTTTATTTTCATCATTTATAGGTAAATATATATTATGTCTTTTTTCTCTATTCGATAATTCTTTATACTCACCATCCATTTTTGCGAAAAGATTTTTTAATTCTTCAGCATTAAATAAATCTAAATGCCTTACTAATAACGCTAATTTTAGTTCATTGCTTATTTTATCAAATATAATTTTAAATAAGTCTTTTGTCAAAGTAATATTCATATTAAAAATTGCTATTATTAGATTTTTATTTATATAATCTTTACCATAATAATTTACTATTTTTTGACAGAATACTTTATCTGTTTTCGCCATCAAATTATTAAATATATCTTCATCAATTTGAAATACTTCCATATTATCGATAAAACTATCCTTACTTGATAATATGTACAATGTTGCCATTTCTACAGATATATCTTTTATTTTATCAAAACATTGTTTATTTAAAAGTATATATTTATTTTGTATCAAAATTTTAAGTTTTTCTTGGTTCATTGAAGCAAAGTCAAATTCTAAATCACTAAAAATAAGTCTTAAATACGATATATATTTTTCAAAAATATTATTATCTATATCACTAAATGATAAATCTTTTATAAACTTTTCTTCAACGAAACTTCTATCACTATTTAAGATTGCATCACATTCTGTAGATAGAAAATCTATTAATACCTCATCTAATCCATTTTTTGAAAATTGTTTCCAATATTGAATAACATTATCAAAACTAGCATTGATTTTTCTATGTTTTAGTAATAATAACCAATATTTATTTTCACAAACGGATATATTTTCTAACTTAAAATTTTCATGTACTATAATTTTTTCTACTAAATCCATATCATCGCTACATTTATTTATCAAATCTAAGATATATTTTTCATCATCACAGTTATTATCATTACTCAATATAACTTCTTTTACATATTCTTCAATATTATCGGAAACATCATCTATTAAACAATCATATCTAGAAGTCATTATCATTGTATAGCATTTTTTACTTAAATCACGTTCTGCTATTTCACTATTTTTGTATACAAGAATAATATCTATCATATATTTATTGATATCGTAATACTTATTATCAAATACAAAATCCAAAAGTTCTTTATCAACTCCCGCTATATTTAACTTATAAAAGTGTATTTCTAATTTCTCGATTATCTTTTCTAAATAACTAATATTTACATCTTTAAGTTGTATCAATATGTCTTCATTTTCTTCAAAAAATTGTTCAAATGCTTCATCTTTATTCAAATTAAGTAATTCTTCTACTTTTAGACTTTCACATAAACATTTAAAATATTCTATTTGTCTATTATATGTTAATGCTGCTTTTTCAGTTAAAAAACTCCACATGTTTTCCCATTTTAAAGCCAATAAGTTTATAAATTTCTTTCTGTTATTAGTCGTCCTTACAAAAGCATCTATAAAAGACCAACTTTCTTTTTCTTCATCTGATAATTGTTGTATAAAATTATCTAATTTATTTTTATCAATCTCTTTACTACTATTTAATAATAAATACTCTAATAAATAAAAATTATAAACTTCTTTTTGTTTAAAATCTCTTATATTTAATCTATCAACTACACCTCTTAACCTAGTCAATTTATAATCAAATGACTGAACCTCTCTATTTCTTATGTTAAGAATAAAGTTCATATCATCTTTTGTTATACTATCTCCTTTAAAATAGTTAATATATATACTATAATCTTCATCAATATAGCCATATCTTAACATAAAAACTAAGACCTTATTACTTCTAACATTATCAGATAGAACTTCTTTAACATCATTTCTATCAATTAATTCTTTTAAAGATAATATTGATATATCTTGTAACTGTTCATTTAACTCTTCTAAATCATGATGTATACCATCCATTTTTTTATCTTCTAATAATTTTAAAGCTTTCCATCGTCTACAATAATCTATATATTTTTTCTTCATTTTATTAGAATCTATTCCTTCTTTATTAATAGAATACCCAGAAGGATAACAAATATAATAACTACTACCTTCTTTATAGATATTTTCAAAATTAAAATTATCATCTAGTATTTGTTTTATAGAAAATTCTTTTGAATTATGATATGGTTCACGTCTCCCTATTGCAGAAATTGTTATTTCCCAATTAGCTAAATAACCACAAAAAGCATATTTTAATTCTTTAGTACTCTTTAAACAATCTTCTTTTACTAATATAATTTGTTCTTCTAATTGATTTATACTTTCTCTAATTTTTTCAACATCTTTTTCTATAAATGATTGTTTATTTTTAAAAGCTTGCTTAACAATACTTTCATCTTGTTCATTTTGAAGTTCAGCAAAATCTTTTGGATATAAGTTTTTAAATATTATCAGTGATAACATCTTTTCATCTACAAGTTTTATGCTATCTGAATCTTTTAATGTTCTTTTATAAATCTTAAATTCATTAAAAATATTATATAAAACTCGCATATCTGATACGAATGGTGCTATATCTTTTATATATTCTTCTGATATATTATATTCAGCATTATTTTCAAATTCTTTCAAAAAAACATCTTCTGAATTACTTTCATTAATTATTGGAACGATAGGTATAATATAATCAAAAAATTTAGTGCGTTCTTCTTTATTATGGAATAATTCATCTTTTACTGCATAAACAAATTTTACGGGTTTCTCTAAGCCTTCGTAATTATTTATGATAAAATTCAAATCCCTTAACTCTATGAATATATCATTGTTTTCTAGTCTATCTAAATCCTCAAAAAATACAACTTCATATCCTGTTGCTTCAAAAAAATATAAAATTTCATCTATATTCTTATTAAAAATAGATTTTTCATCAATCGCTTCATTTCCAAGAGTAGCATTAGAAAATAATTTTATTTCTTTCAATTTTAATTTAATCATACCCTGTTTTATTATAATAGTAAGTATTATCATTTCTAATAATACTAAGCATGGTATTATTACATATGACCAAAATTCAGGGATACCTAAATCAATAAAAAAATTAATACAATTAATCACTTTTTCCTTTAAAACATCTGGAAAAAATAATACACTTCCAATTAAACAAAATATATTAACGCAAAAAGTCCATATAAAAATGTACATATAGCTCATTTTTTCTATCTTATTATATCTACTTTGTGACAACATATTCTTTTTTACTTTATAAAAAAATTGTTTTAATATTACATTTTCTATTTTTTCTAAAGGTATCTCTTCATTCTTTTTATCCTCTTGAGAATTTCCTTCGTTACTATTAAAAGTCGCCATGGATATAAATGTATATTTTAAACTAGGATGCTTTTTTACATATATTTTTATAACGCTACTTTTTCCAGCTCCATAAGGTGCAGTAATGGCTATATTTCTAATTTCTTCATCATTGATAGCTTGATCTAAAGCATTAATATATTCTTCACCATTTTCCATGTTATCTATTGGTGTTAATTTTTTATAATCATTACGCTCTGCACAAATACATCTTTTTAAATAATCAATATAATATTCTATTCGACTTTCAAACCAAACTAATTTTTTTATTACAAATTTTATAAATTTCTCTCTCGTAATAAAACCTTCTTTCTAAACAAACTTAGTAAATTTTAATAATTTTAATATAAGATATTTTGATTATAAAAATACTCTATGATATAATAAAAAAGAGAGATAGCCTGATTGTGGTAGGTCAGCACCTCTCTCTTAGAAAATTCAATTCGTTAAGAAGGCTGTTCCCGCCGTTTCGGAACGGTCTTTTTTTCGTTTATAAACTAATTATTTATAATCTGAAAAAGCGTAGCAATCAAATTTATAATACTTATCACTAACGATAATTTTTCATAAGTCGTCATGCTAACACCTCCCTAACGAGAGGTGTCCGACATCAAGCTATCCCATGACTTCAATTATATCATATCTTTAATTTAAATAATATTATCTATAAATCAATAATTATTTTAAACTTTATATTCTATAACTTTTAAAATAAAACTTAACAACATAGTAAACCAAAAATACCTTTAGAGTTGACTATATCTTTTTATTTTCTTATAATCATATCAAAACATACTTTATAAAATTCAATTTTATAAATATATAAGGAGATAATTTTATGTCATCATCATCATTAACAACAAAAACCCTATCAAAAATGGCTGTTTGCGTAGCTATCATCTGCATATCAGCTTACATATCTTTCCCTATCACTGCTGTTCCTTTTACTTGCCTTACTTTAGCTATGTTATTATCAGCATTTTTATCCACACCAAAAGAAACATTAATCATCATGATTGTCTATACGCTAATCGGTGCTATCGGTCTTCCTGTATTTTCTGGTGGTGCAGGTGGTTTCAACTGTTTATTTTCCCCAACTGGTGGTTATCTTTGGGGCTTTATCGTCAGCTATCCTATCGCTAGTTATCTGAAAGGAAATAAAAACTCCTTCAAAAACTTCTTTTTAGCAGGACTTGCTGTCATTCCTATCACTTATATTTTTGGTGTAGCTATGCTTTGCTTCATTATGAAACTTTCCATTTTAGAAGGCATCACCATTGGTGCTTTACCTTTCATTCCTGGTGATATCATCAAAACTTTAATTGCCAGCTACGTTGCTGTTCGTTTGCGCAAAAATTTATTTTATTAATCGAGGAATATATATGATAAACAATAATTTTTTACAAGAAGGTATTTCACCTTCTTATTTTTTTCAATATGTTGATACCTTAACTAATCTAAACTTACATTCACTTGTAATCTATAAAGATAATAAATTACTCTCCAAAGTTCATATTGCCCCCTATAATGAACATGAAAAACAAATTTTATTTTCTGTGAGCAAATCCTTTACAGCAGTTGCCATGATGTTTGCTCTCCAAGATAAATTATTTACATTAGATACCACAATTTATTCACTTTTAAAACACAAATTAAATTTTGAACCTACAGAAGATATTAAAAGCATCACCATACATCATTTATTATCCATGACTTATGGCTTCATCGACAAAGAAATTCAAGATTTTTATCTAAAAGATGATTGGATTAATGAAGCATTTTCTTTAAAATTACAGACAAAGCCTGGCACTTCCTTCTTTTATAATAATCGTTGCCCATTTTTATGTAGTGCCATCATTCAAGAATTAACTGGCAATAATCTTTTGACTTATCTACAAGAAAAACTCTTTTCTCATTTAAATATAACCAATATAAGTTGGGAAAAAAATACTCAAAACTACGATAAAGGCTCGTGGGGTTTAAGCTTGACCACAGAAGATTTAGCTAAATTCGGTCAATTTATACTCAATAAAGGCTCATGGAATAATAAACAATTACTAGCCCCAGAATATATTGAAAAATTACTCACAGTATATATAAATACCGATGATAAAGCTTTTCCAGATAGCAAATTAGGATACGGCTATTATTTTTGGAAATGCCAACCTGAAAAAGCCTTTCGCTGTGCTGGTCTTTTCGGGCAATATTGCATTATCTTGCCCAAAGAAAATATGGTCATAGCTATAACTAGCAATGCTGAAAACGAACAAAAACAAGCTATTTTATCTGCTACATGGAAATTCTTAACCCAAATAAAAAAAGATAATAAATCCTCTACTCAAGATTTATCATCTTTAAATAACTATCTTTCTAAACTTCATTTACCATATTTACCTAATGACAATTCCATTATTCCCGAAATCTTTCAACAAGAATTTAAGTTCTCTCACAATCCTCTAAATTTAAATTCTATTTCTTTCTCCCAAATTGCCCCTGATTGCATCAGAATTAATATTACCTTAAACACTAGAAAATATAATTTGTTAGCTAAACTAAACACTTGGCAAAAGAATAATACTAATTCCGAAAATGATAACTTTGATTCCTGTACAACTATTTTCTATGAAAACCCTTACGCCAACTATGGCTGGCAAAATAACAAACTAAATTTAAAATTAGTTTATAACCAAGGCATCTTCATTGATACCCTAGAATTTAACTACTACAACCACCAACTATACTTACACTACAATCCTACTCCATCTTTCATCATCAGAACAAAACCCCATTACCTCATATCCAATCCCATAAAATAACAAAAAGGCTAGAGTAACCTATACTCTAGCCTTTAATTTACACACTACAAAAATACAACACTAAACTACTTCCGCATCATAAATTTTAGTGGTAATCATAGATTATTAAAAATAAATTTTTAAATATCAATAACACCTAACCATTCCCGCATTAGCAGACTTTTACGGTAGCTGAAAGCTATTGGCAAAAATAAAATTATGACTACGTTTTTAATTCATCATAATACCAAACTATTTCCGCATTATAAATTTTAGTGGTAACCGTAGGTTATTGAAAATAATTATTGCTGAATACGGTTTTAGTCTGAATGTTTGAGCGTAGCGACTTTCTAAGCGTTGTATGAAGCAATAATTATTTTCAAAACTAAAAATTTATCTGCGGTGGTTTTCTTTGGTTCGTTTCTTTGCCATCAAAGAAATGAACATATCTTATTTATATTATTTGCTTTTCATTGCATTTTTAACGCATAATTCTTTTTTAATATCCCATAATTTTTGAGATAAATCTACATAATAACGATGTGGATTTTCAAAGCGTTTTACTTCGTCCCATAAAGTTTCCACTTCTTTTTGACAATATGCTTTTATTTCTTCTATAGATGGGCTTTCATATACACATTCACCATTTTTGAAGATAGGAACTTGTAATTCTCTAGCAGTGAAATTAGTGAGAGTTTTTTGTTTCCATGTAGCATTTGGATCAAAAATAGTATGTTCTTTTGTTGTATCAATTGTTTCATCATATAAGCAAAGTTCATCAGCGATAGCTTTACCAGTTTCTTTATCATACAAACGATATACTTTTTTGAAATGTGGGTTTGTTATTTTAGAGATATTTTCGCTGAGTTTAATTTTTGGTGTAATTTCACCATTTTCATTTTCAATAGCTACTAATTTATATACACCGCCAAACACTGGTGCAGATTTTGAAGTAATCATTCTTTCACCTACACCAAATACATCTACTTTAGCACCTTGCATTAATAAATCACGGATTAAATGTTCGTCTAAAGCATTAGATGCTACGATTTTACAATTTGTAAGACCTGCTTCATCAAGCATTTTTCTAGCTTGTTTAGATAAATAAGAAATATCCCCAGAGTCTAAACGAATTGCAAAATTAGTAATACCTTGTGGCACAAGCATTTCTTTGAATACGCGAATAGCATTTGGTACACCACTTTTTAAAGTATTATAAGTGTCTACTAATAATACTGCATTATGAGGATAAATTTCACAATAAGCTTTAAATGCTTCATATTCAGAATCAAACATCTGTACCCAAGCATGAGCCATAGTACCACTAGCTGGCACTTGATAAAGTTCATCAGTAAGTGTGCAAGCTGTTCCAGCGCAACCGCCAATATATGCAGCTCTAGCACCTTTTACCGCACCATCTGCACCTTGAGCACGACGAGAACCAAATTCTAACACAGGTCTACCCTGAGCGGCTCTTACTATACGATTCGCTTTTGTAGCAATAAGAGATTGATGATTTAAAGTCAATAAAATAAAAGTTTCTAAAATCTGTGCTTCAATAGCAGGAGCTTTGATAGTCATAATTGGTTCACGAGGGAAAATACAAGTTCCTTCAGGAACAGCATAAATATCCCCTGTAAATTTAAAATCAGCTAGATATTCTAAGAAATCTTCACTGAACATATTTTTAGAACGAAAATATTCAATATCTTCTTTATCAAAATGTAAATCTTTTATATATTCTATTACTTGTTGTAAACCAGCTGCTATAGCAAAACCACCATCATCAGGAATATTACGGAAAAATACATCAAAATACACATTTTTTTTATGTAAATTATTTTTTAGATAGCCATTTCCCATTGTAAATTCATAAAAATCACATAACATGGCTAAATTTTCATTTTTTGAATTCATAAAGAACTTCCTTTCAAATTTATAACAAAAATATTATAAATCCCTCTCTATTATTAATATACTTCATTTCTTTTTACAAAAATAAAAGTTATATTCCTTAATATTATATAGCAAGCTGTATTTATTTTCTACTCTTTAAATAAAAATAATCTGATTTTTACAAATACATCAATATAAATAAAAAAGAATTCCATAATATTATAGAATTCTCTCTTATTTTCTCATATTTATTAAATATTATTTAATATTTTTAGCTTATCTAGCAAAAACACATTTGCCATTAATATAAGTTTTATTAACTTTTACCTTATCAATATCTTGAGGATTTATAGCAAAAATATCTCTATCAAGTGTTATGAAATTTGCTTTATATCCTGTTTTCAATTGACCAAGATTTTTAAAACCTGCAATTTGTGCCGATTTTTTTGTATATAAAATTATCGCAGTTTTCATATCTATGATTTGGTCATCACCACAATCCGTACCATCATAAGCTTTTCTTGTAACAGCTCCTTTGATACATACAAAAGGATCAGAAGGCACTGCCCATGATGTAGCTGGTGCATCAGTAGAAAAACATAGATTTACTTTTTGCTCTAATAAAGATTTTATTGGATAACATTTTTTCATGATATCTTCGCCCAAATTTTGTAAATAACTTTCTATCTCTGCATAAAGGAAAATAGGTTGTGTTACAAAAACAATATTTTTTTCTACGGCTTTATCAATGCTATCTTGACTAGGTAAAGTAATATGTTCAACTCTTACATATGGTCTATCTTGATTGAGCCAATCTTTTTCTGCATAAACTCTATCCACTACGCGTTTTATGGCATTTGTTCCCATAGCATGTACGGATAATTGACATTTATTTTGCTTACAAAAATCAATTGCAGTTTCTAATTGTTCATCAGAACATACACTTATACCGCAACTATCGCTATTTAAATAAGGCTTATCCATCCACGCAGTTTTACCAGATACACTGCCATCACCAATTAATTTCAATCCAGCCACAAATACTTGATTGTCATTATTTTGCTTTTCCTTGCTAATAGCAAAATCCTTGTCATGCATAAAGAAATCCCACATATAATACATAGAAACTTCTTGCTTAAAACCTTTTGCTATTGCTTTTTTATAATAAGTATAATTATCTGATTTATCCAAATTACCCATATCACAGACAGCCACTATACCTTGTGAAGTTAATAAATTGCCTAAATCTACTAAATTCTGTACTTTTTCAGCTTCATTTAATTCAGGTATATAAGGCAAAACTAAATTTCTCGCATTTTCTTTTAAAACACCTGTAGGCTCACCAAATTCATCACGTTCAATTTGCCCACCTTCTGGGTCTTTCGTATTCTTATCTATTCCTGCTAGAGCTAATGCTTTACTATTTACACATCTTATATGACCGCAAGTGCGAATGATTGCCACAGGAAAATCTTCTGTTCCTTCATCTAAATCCCAACGAGTTATAGAACGTTTTTCAGCGAATTTCCCTTCATCATAACCCCAGCCCAAAATCCATTCATTCTTATTATCCTTTTTCAATTGTTGAGCTTTTGTTTTTATTTCTGCAATCAATTCTTTTATAGAATTCACCTTTGGAGGTAATGCTGATATTTCTTTGCTAAAGTCAGCCAGCATTACAGGGTGCATATGTGCATCTACAAATCCTGGCAATACGCAAGCATTATTTAAATCTATTATTGGAAAATCACAAGTTGGTCTATCTTCTTTTTTTCCTATCCATTTTATATATCCATTTTCCACAATCATACTATTAGCATGAAGATTATCTTCATCTGATGTGAAAATTTTTCCATTCTCATAAATAAAATCATTTTCTTCCATAAAATATACTCCAAATACTAATTAAAATTAATTATCCCAAACTTCATAAGCAACACTTTCTTTTTTCTTAAATTTATAGACAACAGCACCTATGACATAACCTAAAATTGTAGGAATAAGCCATGCAAAGCCTTGTTTAGCTAATGGAATTTGATTGATAATATTCATTAAGCCAGAAATATCTATATTTACTAATCCTGTAATCACTGCTAAATTCAAAGCATCAAATAATGACATAATAAAAGCTACCCAAACAGCACCTTTCCATGCACCATCATTTGGTACCCATTTTTTACCTAAACCTAAGAAAGTCAATACTACTGACATTGGGAATAAAATCATAAAAATAGCAACAGTAATCATCAAAGAAGCTTGTCTATAGGAAATTTTACCTTTAAACCATGCTTCCACCCATTGACCAGCAGTAGCAATCATACCTATAGCAGTAGTCAAGCAAGCCAAAATAACAGCAACAGCTAAAATAAAACTACCTTCATAACCTGCTAAATTTTTCACTAAATCAGTGAGTAAAAATGTAGCATTTACATCTAAACTATAATAATTTACACCTTGAGTTCCTAAATATGCTAAGCCAGCATAAACAACAAATAATAAAGTAAAACCTACTAAGATAATACCGAGCATCATTTTATTATATTCTTGTTTATTGCAATAACCTTTTTCACGAAAAGCAGTGATAAACATACCTGCACAAATAATACCTGTACCTACATCACCTGTATTATATCCTGTAAAAAATCCATTCAAAAATGACTCTTTGGCTGTAGAAATAGAGCTACTATGTAATGTATCGATAGGATTTACAATGGCTAATACAACAATTGCCAATAAAGTAATAAGTAAAGCTGGTGTCAAATAATTGCCCACTTTATCAATAACAGTGGAACGGTTCATAGCAAAATAATATGATATTGCAAAAAATATAGCTAGAAAAATAATTCTCGCCATAAATGGCAATTCACCAAAAATTCCTTGCATACCAGACTCAAAAGCTACACCTCCACATCTAGGTATAGTACCAAAGATAACAACTAATAAACCAAGTCCCATATATAAATAATGCCACCAACTATTGATATGTTTCATCATATCTTGCAGATTATATCCTACATTACCTACAGAAGCTAAAGCCATCATAGGAAATAAAATTCCTGTAAGTGCTAAACCAATAATTGCCCAGCTAACTTGTTCACCTGATACTAGACCTATAATCGGTGGAAAAATCAAATTACCTGAGCCAAAAAAGATGGCAAACATCGCAAAACCCATAACTAAAATATCTTTTTTCATATTTTTCTTCATCTATCGACCACTCCTCTTTTAAGTTTTATTAATTAATTGCATTTATCTTATATCTTTATCGTATAATTATACCAAAGTTATTCATGTTGTCAATGATATACGCAATATAATAAATACTCTATAAATACTCTATATTTTTTCTTTTTATAATATACATTTGTATTTAAAATTTTATTTTTCGTAACAAAATCAAGATTTTAACATAAAAATTAAAATCATTTTTTTCAATCATCAAAAATCTAAAATAAAAATCTATGTTAAAGTTCATCATACTAATACATCTTATCTGCAAAATTATACTTGCCGTCTTCAAAATCACTAAGTATTGAAGTCCATTTTAGAAAATGATATAATTATTTTATTGTGGATATAGCCACCAGTATTAATTAGCTGGTGGCTATTCTTATCTTAGTTATTTAATTACAATTCAATTTATTTTTAGAAAGGATGTATCTTTTGTTAAATCATAAACAATTATTATATAAAATTTTACCTTATGGCTGTCAGATGAATTTTTCTGATGGGGAACGCTTCGCAGGTCAGTTAGAACGCATGGGCTATAAACCTGCCGAAAAATTAGAAAACGCTGATATTATCATCATCAATACTTGCTGTGTTCGTGAAAGTGCCGAAAAGAAAATTTACGGCAAAATTGGCGAAATCAAACATTTAAAACAACAAAAACCAGATTTAATCTTAGGTATCACTGGTTGTATGGCACAAAAAGATGGTGATGCTATCTTCAAAAAAGCTTCTCATGTAGATTTTGTCCTCGGCACAAATAAAATGTATGATTTACCTACTGTATTAGAAGAAATTTTTGCTTCTCGTGGTCATATTGTCAAATTAGCTGGTGATTATGATATGCCACCAAATGTAGAACCAGCAGAAAATAATTCTCTATTTGCTTTCGTTCCTATCATGTATGGTTGCAATAATTTCTGTACTTATTGTATCGTTCCTTACGTTCGCGGTCGTGAACGCAGTCGTGCACCACAAGAAATTGTTGCAGAAATAACAAAACTCGCTCAAAATGGTGTAAAAGAAGTTACTTTACTCGGTCAAAATGTTAATTCCTACGGAAAAGATAGAGATGATGCTGACTTTGCCGATTTACTTGCGATGGTAGATAAAATCGAAGGCATTGAACGTATTCGCTATATGACTTCTCACCCTCGTGATTTAACAGATAAAGTTATCGAAACTATAAAAAATAGCAAACATATCTGCGAACATTTTCATTTACCAGTTCAATATGGTACTGACAAAATGCTCAAAGCTATGAATCGTGGTTATACTACAGCTTATTATAAAGAACTTGTAGCTAAAATCCGCAGTCAATTCCCTGAAGCTAGTTTCACTACTGATTTAATCGTAGGTTTCCCTGGAGAAACAGATGAAGATTTCGCTCAAATGCTTGAATTCTTAAAAGAAATTCGCTATGACGCTGCTTATACATTCTTGTACTCCAAACGTTCTGGTACACCAGCAGCTACTATGGAAAATCAAGTTCCTCAAGAACTCAAAAAAGAACGTCTCCATAAATTAATGGACACTCAAAATGAAATCAGCTTAGAAATAAATCAATCTTTATTAAATAAAACAATAGAAGTAATGGTTGAAGGCCCTAGTAAAACAGATCCTAATGTCTATACAGGTCATACTCGTACAAATAAAATTATACTTTGGGATCATAAAGATGAACAAATCGGCGATTTAGTTAAAGTAAAAATCACACATCCACAGACATGGGTATTAAAAGGTGAATTGGAGGCGTAAATTTTGAAACTCACTCCAATGATGCAACAGTATCAAGCTGTAAAAAATGCACACCCAGACCAAATATTATTCTTTCGTCTAGGTGATTTTTATGAAATGTTTTTGGACGATGCTATACTCGTTTCCAAAGAATTAGAACTCACTTTAACTAAAAGAAGTACAGCAGGTGATGGCATTCCTATGTGTGGAGTGCCTTATCATGCTGCTGAATCTTATATTAATAAATTAGTAAATAAAGGCTATAAAGTAGCTATTTGTGAACAAATCGGCGACCCTAAAGCAAAAGGACTCACAAAACGCGAAGTCATCAAAATTATCACTCCCGGTACAGTGATGAATGAATCTGCTTTGACTAGCAGTAAAAACAATTATATAGCTTTAATCTATGAAGAAAATCATGCTATTTATCTAGCTAGTGCTGATATCTCCACTGGAGAATGCTTCTATAGTATTTATGATGGCCCTGACCGTTGCCAATTATTATTTGACGAACTTTATCGCTTGATGATGCCAGAATTATTATTAATTAAGCCTTTTTCTTATGAACGTGAATTGAAAAATTTCTTATCTCTTCGTTTAAATAATTGCTTAGTTAATGAATTGACTGAAATCACATCACAAGTCGAAGACCTTATGCTCCAACATTTTGATGTGCATAATCGCCCAGATAATAAAATCGCTCATAAGGCAATTGCTACTTTACTTGAATATTTACATGAAACAGTAAAAACAGATTTAACTCATCTAAATAAATTAACTTATTTAGACTCTTCAAAATCTCTATTTATCGATACCTATACTTTGCGTAACTTAGAAATAACTCGCAATCTTCGCGATGGTGGCAAAAAAGATACATTATATGATGTTTTAGACTTCACCAAAACAGCTATGGGTAGCCGTCTTTTACGTAAATGGCTAGAATATCCATTACTTAACCCTAAAAAGATAAATGACCGCTTAGATGCTGTAGCTAATCTTGTATCTGATTTTTCCTTGCGTAATAATCTTCGTGAACAATTAAAAGAAATCTATGACTTTGAAAGATTATTGACTCGTATGGAAGTAGGTACAGCTAATGCCCGCGATATGAATGCCCTAAAATCTTCATTATATGTATTGCCTGCTATAAAAAAATCCTTAGCTAAAGTCACTGCTAAATTATTAGTAAATATTCATCAAAAGATTTCTACCTATGATGATTTAGTAGTTCTAATCGATAAAGCAATCGTTGAAGATCCTAGCTTCTCTATCCGTGAAGGTGGCTTCATCAAAGATGGCTACAATCAAGAATTAGATGAATACCGTAATATCGCTAAAAACAGCAAACGTCTTTTACAGCAAATGGAAGAAGACGAAAAAAATAAAACTGGTATCAAATCCTTAAAAATCGGCTATAACAAAGTATTTGGCTATTATATTGAGGTCCGCCATAGCTCCACAGAAATGGTACCTGAAAATTATATTCGTAAACAAACTTTAGCCAATGCTGAACGCTATATCACACCAGAACTCAAAGAATTTGAAACTAAAATTCTCGGTGCACAAGAAAAAATTGTTCAATTAGAATATAATCTCTTTACAGAGCTTCGCGATATCTTAAAAACAAAAATAAGCTTCATTCAAAATACTGCTCATGAAATAGCTATTTTAGACGTTTTAGTAAGCTTAGCTCAAGCAGGTGATGAATATAATTACATTCGTCCAAAATTATTAGATGATGGCACTATCCATATCAAAGATGGAAGACATCCTCTTGTTGAACGCATTTTAAATCGAGATTTATTCGTGCCAAATGATACCCATTTGGATAATGCTCAAAATGAAATCATGATTATCACTGGCCCTAATATGGCTGGTAAATCAACATATATGCGACAATCTGCTCTACTCACATTGATGACACAAGTAGGTTCTTTCATACCTGCTCGTGAAGCTTCCATTTCCCCTGTGGATAAAATTTTTACACGTATAGGTGCTAGCGACGATTTAGTCAGCGGACAAAGTACTTTCATGGTAGAAATGAATGAAGTATCTCATATTCTAAAATACGCTACAAATAAAAGTCTTGTCATTTTAGATGAAATTGGACGCGGTACAAGTACGTATGATGGTATGAGTATTGCTCGTGCTGTTATTGAACATATACGCGACCATATTGGAGCTAAAACTCTATTTGCTACGCATTACCATGAACTAACTGACCTAGAAGATGATGTTCATGTAAAAAATTATTGTATCGCCGTAAAAGAAAAAGGTTCTGATGTAACCTTCTTACGTCGCATTATTCGCGGTAGTGCTGATAAATCATATGGTATCCATGTTGCTAAATTAGCTGGATTACCTCAAGAAGTGGTCAAACGTGCGGAAACAATTCTCATTGATTTAGAAAATACAGCTCCGACTAAAGAAAAAACTATTATTTCTAAAGATATTTCTGACGAAAACAATATAGATACTACACTAAAACAAGATACAGCTATCACAAATGATACTTCCCAAGAAGTAAATTATCTTCAAGATAATCAAGAAGATACGAAAACAGTTGATTATCAAGAAAAAACACCAACTTTAACTGCTAATTCAACTAAAAAATTGAAATTCATGCAAGTAGCAGAAATGCCAACTTTATTCGGTGTAAGTATAAGTACTCAATTAAAAGAATTAGATTTAATGAGTATGACACCACTTGATGCTATGAATAAATTATACGAATTGCAACAACAGGCAAAACAAGAGGAGTGATATTATGACTTCTATTCATATTTTAGATGATATCACTGTCGATAAAATAGCAGCTGGTGAAGTTGTCGAGCGACCAGCTTCTGTAATTAAAGAACTTGTAGAAAATTCCATAGATGCTCATGCGGATAAAATCGAAGTAGAAATCTTAGCTGGTGGAACATCTTTTATGCGTGTTACAGATAATGGCGATGGCATGGATAATCAAAATGCTAGACTAGCTATCTTGCGTCATGCTACTAGTAAAATCAAACAAGTAGATGATTTGATGTCCATAGATACTCTAGGTTTCCGTGGTGAAGCCTTGCCATCTATCGCTGCTGTATCAAGATTTAATTTGATTACACGTCGCCCTCAAGATGATTTAGGCACTACTATAAAATTAACAGGTGGTCGCATTGATGAAATTGAAGATATGGGCTGTAATATCGGTACTACTATCAAAGTAGAAGATTTATTTTTCAATGTACCTGCTCGTAAAAAATTTCTCAAAACCACGACCACAGAAGCAAATAAAATAAATGATTTTATCATAAAATTAGCTTTATCTAAACCTAATATTGCTTTTAAATTGATTAATAATAATAAAATAGCTATCACTACCCCAGGTAATGGCTCTCTATATGATGCTATTGAATGTATCTATGGTGCTAAAGTCAGCGAAGAATTATTGCCCATCGAAGCGATAACTGACGATATCAAAGTAACAGGCTTCATCTCCAAACCTGCTATTATTCGCAGTTCTCGTTCTTGGCAAACATTCGTCATCAATGGTCGCGTGGTCAATAGTAGAATTATTTCCAAAGCAATCGACAATGCTTACCATTCATTGCTGCCAAAATCTGGATATCCATTTGTTATTTTAAATATCGAAATCAACAAACGAACTATTGATATCAATGTACACCCTCAAAAAGCGGAAATAAAATTTGAAGATGAATCCTTATTATTCAAGACTATATACCATGCTGTTTTAGAAGCTGTAAAACCTAGTGATAATCAATCTTTAAGTGATTTTGCTATTCCTGTAACAGATAAAGCATTGCATATTGAAAAAACAGTGCCTGAACAAATCAATATGGATTTACCTGAAAACAATCCATCTACTCCATCAAATTCATTTAAACAAAATTCAATTAACCATATACCATCATTAAAAAATAATACAACTCCTTTAACAACAGATTTAAATAAATTTCGCCAAGCAAGAGAAACACTTCACCCTAATTTATCTAATCATCACAGCAATACTATTCAAGAAACCGCCATTCAAGATTACCAAACAAATACTACCACAAAGCCTCAAACAGATATAAATATTTCATCTAGCGAAAACTTAACAGATTGTCAAAATTCTACTCAACTATTAAAAGAAGCTGTCAATCTAACGCCAATTGGACAAATTGATGATTGCTTCATTGTTGCTCAAGGCCCTAATGGAGGAATGTACATCATTGACCAACATGCAGCACATGAACGCATTTTATACGATAAATTTGCTAAACAAACTGAGCGAATTCCTGTTCAACCATTATTGATGCATTTATTTTTAGATGTAAATAATAGTGAATTAACTCTAATCGAAGAAAATCAACAAATTTTATATGATTTAGGCTTTAACGTGGAATTAGCAGGACAAAATCAAATCCGTTTAAAAGAAGTTCCCGCTGATATAAAACCACAAGAAAGTGAAGATATTTTCCGCGAAATTTTAATTTCACTTTCTCAGTTGCACACACCTACTCCTCAAGAAATTCGTCATTCCTGTTTAGCTATGACAGCTTGCAAAGCAGCTATCAAAGCAGGCGATATCTTAAATATCACACAGATGAAGATAATCTTAAATGAACTCGCTCAAACAACTTTACCATACACCTGCCCACACGGCAGACCAACTATTATAAAATTTAGCACTTATGATTTGGAAAAGATGTTTAAACGAGTACAATAATAAAAAAATAAGAAAAAGATAGGCTAATTTGTCTATCTTTTTCTCTAATAATATTTATATACTACATATAATATATTAAAATAAAAATAATAAGAGAGGTGTATTTTATGTTTAAACAAGCCAAAAAGAAAACTGCCATTATTTTATTAACTTTAGTTACTTTATTGATGACCTTAAATATAGCAACAGCTACAACTTATATTGGTTCATCTCAAAGCAATAAATTTCACTATACAGATTGTCGCTGGGCTAAAAAAATCAATCCTGGTAATGCCATATATTTTAGTAGTCGTGAAGAAGCTTTTAGCTATGGATATGTACCTTGCAAAGTATGTAAACCATAAAATATTAAATTTAATCAATTAAAATTTTAATTAAGACTTAGTTTTTCATTTAGTAAACTAAGTCTTTTTATTTTTTATTAATCATTTTTGAAAATTTAATTGAATTATTAGAATAAAACGAATATACTTTAAATAGTACATTAGTTTATACTTAGATAAAAATAAATTAAATATCCCTTTTTCTAACAAATCTCTTAAAACTATTAATAAATTTCAAAGGAGTGTATATCCACAAAGATTAATTAAATAAGTATTTCACTAAAATGACAATTAAACATATTATTTTCAAGCTAACTAATGTACTAATCAAGAAGCTAATCTTTTAGAGAAGTTTTTAATTATTAATGTTGATAAATCATCAAATATAAATTATTTGCAATTAATCATTCTCTATTAAATTCTAGTGATATTCTATTTTATTAATCTAAATAATATTACGCTAAGCTTCCAATGAAATTTACTAAAAAGTTATGAAAAGAGATGAATATTATCATGGAGAACTCTAACAAACAAGCACCAAACTTTTTAACTAAAAAATTAATCAATTTCGGTGATGCTCACAAGGAACAAACAGATTTATATCTTGCTAATATAAAACAAGATAAATTTTACAAAAAAGATTCATTTATCATCATTACATGGCTTTTATTTTATCCACTAGGTATCTTCTTAATGTATAAATATAGTCTCAAGCTAAGAAAATTTAGACATTTATTTAATATCGTACCTTTAATTGTAATTGCTCTAGCTAACAAAACCATAGCTATGATTTTAGGTTTATGTATACCTTTTATCTTCATTCCTATTTTTACCATCAGCCTTTTTTATTGCTTAGTTAGAACAAGATATTTCATGCCTTCTTGTGCAGGTATTATTGCAAGTTGTATCGGATTTTTAGTATTTACATTCTTTCATATTTAATAACTAATAAATAAAAAAAGCTATTTGAGCATATATCCATTTTTTAGGATAATCTCAAATAGCTTTTTTATTAATCTTTAATCATTTTATTTATCAGTCATCATTGCCAAACATAGCCATAATCATCTGTAAAAGTCTTAAAATCTCAATAT